>Ga0155170_114_pt1 | contig 84475 bp, 77 predicted proteins | sample RifCSPhighO2_01_FD_106138 | JGI IMG/M metagenome (GOLD analysis project Ga0155170, IMG submission 106138) | Candidatus Peribacteria bacterium RIFCSPHIGHO2_01_FULL_49_38
CTTTCCGCTCGTCACTGCGGCAACACGGAACGTGTCGCCCAGAAGCGGGAAGTTTCCGGATACTTCTTTTGCGTTGCTCTTCACGTCGCTTGGAAGTTCCACCGTAAGATTGTGTTCACCGGAAGTCGTTGCCGTGGAGAGGAAGTCTCCAACCAAGTCGATTGTTTTGGTGCCGCAAGCGGGAATCGTCAGCCTCTGCGCAAAGTGCAGATCTGCCGTCTGATCCTCTGCGTCAATCGTGCGCTTTCGCGTTACGCGTGCGCCGTCAACGGCACCGTAGATGCCGGTTAAATCCCCGACAGCGCCGAAGCCCTGATGAACGACCGTAAGATCCTCAATCACGACATCGTCATCGCAGGATGCAGAAAGATCAACAGAAAGCATACTCACGCCTTGAGCCCCCTTCGGGACACTGTCTCCAGAAGGACTGCTTGCCGCGACAGAAAGCTCCAGAACGCCGTCTCCTTTCACTACGGGACTAAAGCCCATAAAGGACATGGAATCCGAGAAGAGTTCTCCGTCCACGGTTTCCATATCCGTAACCGTCAACATGTACTCCCTGCTTGCGGTCATGGCCTTTTCCAGGGTGAGTTCCACAACTTTGTCCGTCATAAGAGCTGCTTCCAAGACAACGAGCTCCTCATCACCCGTAACAGCATAGAACATGACGTCTTCTGCCATGGTTTGATCAACCTCAACAGCGAATTCTACTTCAACCGTTGATGCGGATGTTGCGACAACATCCGTGATGCTTGGGAAATCAACGACGTCATCATCTTCATCTCCTCCACCTGTGCCACAGTCAAGACCGTACTGAAGATCCTGATCTGCGCGATCGAGCATCACGACCATCTCCGCGCGATTCATATTATCGCCGGGACGAACGCGACCGGTACCGTCATCTCCCTGAAGAACACAGTAATCCGCTGCCGTCTGAACGGCGTCGGTGTACCACTGTCCCGATGGGTTATCGACGAACTGCGCCGCATCACCCGTCCATTCAAGACCGAAGGCACGAACAATCAACGCGGCAGCTTCTGCACGGTTAATGTTCCCGCCCGGTCGAGAGTAACAGGGCTTTGTTCCATAACAGTCGCCGTCACCACGAACCCAGCCTTCTTTGGCTGCGTCTTCCATGTAGCCGTAGTACCAGGCACTGGCAGGAACGTCATTAAAACTGGGAACTGCGGGCGGCGTCGAAAGGATACCGCCATTCAGTTCCACAACGAGCTTGATAAACTCCGCACGATTGGCTTTATCGCCTCCGCGGAAGTTCGCCTGGCCCGCATCGAGGTAACCGGCATCGAGGAAGAAATTGACCGCATCCTCGTACCAGACCCCTGCAGGAACGTCACGATATGCCGCAAGAACGCTTCCTACAGAGGAAAGCGATACCGCAACAACGGACATTCCCGCGAGCGTTTTTTTCAAACGAGCAATACTCATAGGGAATGGGAAAATAAAAATAGAAAAATAGAAAGAATCGTCGTATATGTTTCCATTCTGTGTGTGTTCGTTTGAATATATGTTGCAAAGCGTCGCGCGCCAGCCGAAGAGATCATCACTATTTTCTGCATCAGAGAATGAGTGACCATAGATCACTCCTCTCTTTACAGCTAAAGAGATGGCGTCAACAGAAAAAAATGATCGCGTTCGGACAGTCCTTCCACACGGCCCTCCTTCTTTCTCCGATTGCACGACTCTATAAGGAATAAGGAGGACGTGAAGCATGTTCCCTTATAAGGAACATGGTGCCAGTATGAGAAAGATCATCGTATGTGCATGATCCACCTTCCCAAGTGCTACAAGGAAAAAGGGGTCAGAAGGATCCTATCGAGAAGGCTTATGGCAATGCAAGAACCTTTTCGACGACCGTACACGCTTGTGTAAACGTGTTTTTTAGAAAAGCGTTACAATGACTGATAAAACAATTTGGTATGCATTCGCCATTTTTCTTCATCTCTTCCTCTGCAGAATATGCTTTTGCAACGCATTTTTCTTCAAAAGAACGCTTTGTTCGCGGAAAAAAATCCTGTTGAAAAAAATCAAGCAGATTGTTCTTTATCTTATTGTCTTCGAATGACCTGACCATTCTGCGTGTCACGCACCTCATATCCCTGCTCCTCGATCCGCACACGCAGGGAATCAGATTCTGTAAAGTTTTTTTGTCTTCTTGCCTCTTCCCGCTGATCAATAAGTTTCTGCAAATTATCAGGAAGTGCCGCATCTTGTTCAAAGCATCCGAAAGTTTTACTAACCATCTCTGAAAATTTCTCAACCTTCACTGCCGCTTCGGAACTGATACCCCAGTTTGCATTTATATAATTCATACATTTGAAAACTGCACTTAAGGCAGCTGGTGTATTCAGATCATCATTCATAGAGTCAATAAACTCCTTCCAGGATGTATCAATTTCGGCAGAGTTCATCATAGGCACACTTTCACCTTCACTCACCCGACCTGCATATTGAGACAAGCCTCTGTTATCAATCCACTCCTGTACTCTGCGCCTAGCAACATGCGCGTCATTCAATCCTTTTTCCGAGAATTTCAGATTCGTCCGATAGTGGACGGAAAGCAGATAATAACGCAGATCCATCGGGTGATATCCCATCGTTTCGATGTCGGAAAGACTGTGAACATTGCCGATGCTTTTGCTCATTTTTTCCCCGCCGATATCGATGAATCGCCGGTGAACCCAGCAGCGGACTGAAGGGCTTTTTCCCGAACATTCACTCTGCGCGATCTCGCATTCATGATGCGGGAAGATGAGATCCTCTCCGCCGGTGTGGATATCGAATTGCTCTCCTAAGAACTTCTTGCTCATACAGGAACATTCGATATGCCATCCGGGGAATCCCACTCCCCATGGCGACTCCCATCGAAGAATATGATCTGCATTCTCGCCGACACACTTTTTCCAGAGGGCGAAATCCGCCGGATGTTTTTTATATTCTTTTACCTCGATGCGCGCGCCGGCTTGCAACTCTTCCACCGTATTTCCCGACAGTTTCCCGTATGCAGGAAAACTCTCTACGGAAAAGTACACGCCGTCATCCGTCTCATACGCATGGTCGCGCTCGAACAGTAATTCGATCATCGCGATCATCTCCTGGATTGTTTCCGTCGCCCGCGGACGATGCTCCGGCTCGATGAAATTCAATTTCTTCTCGTCTTCTCTGTACTGCTTCTCATACTTTCTCGCAATCCCAAGCACATCATCACTCGTCACACTCTTTGTCCCCTTTTCTTCTTTTGCCTGTCTTTCCACTTTATCTTCACCATGATCTCTGTCTCTCAAAAGATGCCCCACATCCGTAATATTTTTTACATGTGTGACGGCATAGTTGTGTCCCGTCTCCAGCCAGCGGCGCAGAAGATCGGCCAGAAGAAACGAGGAATAGTTGCCGATGTGCGGACGGCCATAGACCGTCGGTCCGCAGGTATACATCGTCACCTTTCCCTTTTGTAGAGGAAGAAATTCTTCTTCCTTCTTCGTGAAAGTGTTGTAGAGAATAAGGGACACGAGGAATAGGGTACAGCATATACACCACCATGTTTTGAAAAATACCGTGATGAAGGCAGGCTTCGCCTGCCTGAAGTCACTCCTTGAAGGAGAGGGTTCACGGGGGAACCATGGTTCCCCCGTGAACGTAAAGAGTCCCGGAAGCACGCGGCTTCCGGGACACAAGAATCATGCACCGACGGGGATCGTCACCTCCTTCGTCATCCGACGATGGCGGCGCATGCGCACCGGCTTTCGCTGACCTTTCTCCTTGGTCAGGATGGAATGCTCCATCTCGCCAGGAAAGGTTACGGTCACGCGACCATTGGTCCTTTGGACCGTGATCACGCCGCCGGCTAACGTAAGCCGCCGACCAACCTGAACATCCACATTCTTCATACACCATCTCCCATCAATGAAGGATCACGTTTCGATCAGCTCCTGTAGCTGAACTAATGAGTCATTATAGAGAAATACGCCATCGTGTCAATCCACCGTATCTCGTAGAGATTTTGCCTCTCTGATACACTTTGCAGGATCATCTCCTTCTACATCCCCCATTTCTCCCATGGAAACCGAAAAACTATCCCACATCATTGAGTCCATCTGTCAGCCGGGAAAAGGCATTCTCGCTGCCGATGAGAGCACCGGAACCATCAAAAAGCGCTTTGATTCGCTTGGGATCGAGAATACCGAGCAAAACCGCCGTGATTATCGCAATCTGCTCTTTACGACGCCGGATATTGAGAAATACATCAGCAGCGTCATTCTCTTCGATGAAACCATCGATCAGAAGGATGACACAGGAAAGACCTTTGCAGAGCTTCTTGCATCACGCGGAATTGTGCCAGGCATTAAGAGCGATCAGGGAAAAAATGAGCATCCGGATTTCGCCCCCCAGACGATTACCCACGGAATCGATGGTATGCCGGAGCGCCTCCAAAATTGGACAGGGCGAAGTAACGGAACTCTTGGTTTTACAAAATGGCGCCAAGTGATTCTCGTTGAGCCAGAACCCTCCGATACCTTCCTCGAATCCGTCATGGATGCCATGGCGCAGAACGCCGCATATTCGCAGGCGGCAGGCTACGTCCCCATTACGGAACCCGAAATACTGATGGATGGCAAGCACAGTATCGAGCAATGTGCCGCCGTAACCGAGCGCGCGCTGTACATGCTCTATCGCAAACTCGAAGAGCACGGCGTCAGTATCGCGCATACGCTCCTGAAGCCCAGCATGGTCGTAAGCGGAAAAGAGACAAAGACCGATTCACCCGAGGATGTCGCGAAAGCGACACTGGATGTTTTTCAGAACGCACTGCCGAAAAATCTCCCCGGCATCGTCTTTCTTTCCGGTGGACAAAGCCCGAAGCAGGCCACGGAAAATCTGAATGCGATCATCGTACTTGCAAAAGAACGAGGGCTCTTACTATCCGCAGATTCTCTGAACCAGAGCAACGAATGGTTTGTGAGCTTCTCCTATGGCCGCGCGCTGCAGGAGTACGCACTGAAGGTATGGGAAGGAAAAGAGAAAAATATTGCCCATGCGCAGCATGCGTTGATTCAGCGCGCAAAGCTCAACGGTTTGGCACAGAAAGGTGAGTATGCACCGAGCATGGAAGAGAATACGGTCACTGCATAAATCGCTTGGCAACATCATCGAATGCTTGCTATGCTTGCTCCCTTTATTTTTTGCAATGCATTCTATGACTGCACGTCTCCACGCCCGCTTCGGCACTCTCGCCCTCTCCACACTTGCCCTCATTGGCTTGCCCGTTCTTGCTTTGCGCGTCGAAGAACCGCAGTGGGGATTTACGCGCGGAGAGGATATTGAATGGAATATGCATCACCTTGCGACGTTTCATGAACAGGCACATCGACAGTTTCATGAACAAAAAGAGAAGAAATACCGACTGTGGCTTGCGAGCATGGAGCACCTGCACGGATCAAAGCGATATGAGAAAGAGCTTCGAGAATACCGAAAAGAGCACAACAAAATGCATCGACTTTTTCATGCGCAGATCTCTGGATCGCATGTCTGGCACGAACGCTCCGGATCTCTTCGCGTTTCGCACCCGCACGCTTCTGTCGGCTTCGAAATCTGGCCGCCAAGCAGGCGACTGATTCGGGAATTGGTCGAAAAGCAGCAGAAGGAACACGAGAGAATGATACGAGGATCCTAATTCCTCTTTCTCTTTCTATTCACCACCACCTGTTGTCCGATCGCAAAGACGGTGCTGACACCCCAGTAGAGCGAAACCGCCGCGGGGAACTGGAATGCAAATACTCCAATCATGATCGGAAGGACATAGAGCATGACTTTCTGTTGTATATCCTGTTGCGATGAGGGCTTCGCGCTGCCAAAGGACATTTTCATCTGCAAAAACTGCAAGACAACAAGAAGCGGCGGCAGAATAAAACGACTTGGTTCTGTAAGATCGAGCCCCAAAAAGTTTGTCCCAAAACTCCAATCAATATGCGAATACATCGGGTAGATCAGATGACGCGAGAGCTCGAGAACCGACCCGTCGCGGATGACGAAGAAGAGGCCGATCAGAATCGGAAATTGAATGACAATCGGCAGGCACGATTGGAAAGGATTGACATTATGTTCTTTCCAAAGCTTCATCGTCTCCTGCTGCAGACGCGTTTGATCGCCCTTGTGCCGCTCTTTAAGTTCCGTCAATTTAGGTTGCAGTATCTGCATTTTTCGTTGCCCTTCGAGCGCATGTTGTTGAGGGAAGAAGAGCGCAAACTTCACAAGAAACGTCAGCACGATAATCGCAATGCCTACATTATGGTCAGGGAGTAAGGACGCGACGAAAATAAGAAAATTGAGAAACGGTTTCGTAATGAATGTGCGAAATGTCTGAACCAGAAAACCCGGCTCATGGATTTTCACTCGCGTGCGGATCACCGCTGCACCCTCCGTGCCTTCAGGCACTCGTATTTCATACACCCCATACTCTGAAAACAACGAATACTTCCACGGCGCAAAATCGATCCGCGCCTTCTCGCCTTTCGAAAGAACGGGAACCGCTACACAAGGCAAAATCGTTTCCTCCGCGTGAAGCGGTATGAACTCTTCATTCTCACGTCCGGCATGCTCGACGCGATACACATCGAGAGGAGTATTTGGACAGCGATCGGCAAGTGTCACTTCCTGTTCCGTGTAATTTTCGAGTGTCACCACCGGATGGTGCCCCCCGCGAATCGTCGCATCCTCCGGAATGAGAAGAAGATTGTTGCGCTCGATGTCTCCCCCGAGCGAATCCGAGAAGAAGAGTTTCATGATGACTTGAGACGCAAGGTACGCAATCGCAAAAATAATGAGAAACTCAACCAGTCGGGAGTGCTTTTTCGCAAGAGCCATCAGTGAAAAGTAGAAAGAAAGGCGCGTATGTCGTTCTCGATCTCGACAAACGGCGCATGTAGACTAGTGGAGCGGGGACAGATCAACAACTGACATGTGGGAAATTTTTCCTGCTCGCGCACGACTTTGCGCAATGCCTCGCGACAACGTCGTCGCATCCGATTGCGCTTCACGGCGGACTTGTGAAGTTTGGTGGAAGCCACCGTTCCCACATACAGACGGGCTTCTCGTGCAGAAACCGTCCGCGGCGATCCTGATAACCACCGGATGACCATCGTACTGCCTTTCCAGACTTTTCCCTTTCGAAGCACATAGCCACAGGCTTTACGACCGCAAAGACGGAAGAGTTTCATACGAACGCATTGTACCGCTATACTTTTCTCATGTCTCTTGTCCCAGACGACATCCGGCACATCGCCAAGCTCGCCCGTCTCCACATCAGTGACAAAGAAGTGAAAAGATATACAAAAGAGCTTTCCTCCATTTTGACATACGTGGACAAATTGAAGGAAGTGGATACCCGGAACGTCGAACCAACCACGCAAGTTACAGGACTTCGCAATGTCTTTAGAGAAGACGAAGTCCGTCCATCCGATACGGCGCCGGAGGCTTGCATTGAAACAAGCCCTCTCCCCATCATGGATCGACAGATTCAAACGCCGTCAGCGCATGGGTAAGGCAGGTTTGTCCGGCGACGGCTGTTGGCGTAGTGGGGTTTTGGGTTATAGGATATGCAGTGTTTATGTTGTCATCTCTGACCATTGCGCAGGCTCATGACAAACTGAAACGGAAAGAAATTTCTTGTGAGGAACTGACACAATCGTGCATTGACAGAATTGAACATGTAGACGAAAAAATACATGCAGTTGTATATAGGAATTTCGGTTCAGCCCTGAATAAAGCCAAAAAAATAGATAGTGAAGGAGAATTCCCCCATCCGCTTACCGGTATTCCTTTTCTTGTAAAAGATACCTTCTCTGAAAAAGGAATCCCAACGACTGCATGTTCAAATATCCTCCGAAACAAAGACTATATTCCTCCATTTGAATCTACGGTTACCAACCGTCTAAAAGACGTTGGTGCCATCAGTATGGGAAAAACAAATACGGATGAATTTACCATGGGCGGGAGTACAGAGACATCCTGTTATGGTTCTACCCATAATCCATGGAATCTTTCCCGTACGCCCGGAGGATCTTCCGGAGGATCTGCAGCCGGCACAACAAGTGACCAATGTCTCTTTGCGCTGGGAACCGATACGGGAGGTTCCATTCGCCAGCCGGCAGGATTCTGTAATTGCACAGGGCTGCGATGCACCTATGGACGCAACAGTCGATACGGCGTCATGAGCATGGCAAGCTCACTCGATACCATCGGCCCCCTCTGTAAAACAGTGGAAGATGCTACTCTGGTGCTTTCTGTTATCGCCGGAAAGGATCCGTATGATCCAACAACGAGCGATGTTCCTGTTCCCGACTCTTCCAAAATATTGACACAAAATATCAAGGGCATGCGCATCGGTATTGCGAAAGAGTACTTCACAGAAGGCATGCAGACGGATGTGAAGAATGCCGTTGCCGACGCTATTCGAACCTTTGAAGAACTTGGTGCGAGCACTGAAGATATTTCCCTTCCGCACACGCAGTACTCCGTTGCCGCCTACTACATCATCTGTCCCTGCGAAGTGAGCTCGAACATGGCCCGCTACGATGGAATCCGCTATGGACATACCATACTCCGTCATGGATCACTCATTGATTATTACGAACGCGTGCGAAGTGAAGGATTCGGACCAGAGGTGAAACGCCGCATTATGATCGGCACGTATGCACTCTCGGCCGGATATTTTGATGCATACTATCGGCAGGCGCAAAAAGTCCGCACACTCATTCAGCGTGATTTTCTTGAAGCTTTTACAAAGGTAGACGTCATCCTCTCCCCGGTTTCGCCAAACATCGCCTTCCCGATCGGCGCGCATGACGGAGATCCCGTCGCGATGTATCTGGAAGATGTCTTTCTGTGCTCGCAACCGATGGCCGGCATCCCCGCTCTCTCCATTCCCTGCGGTTTTTCTTCAGAAAATATGCCAATAGGCCTCCAAATCATGGGACCGCAATGGGGAGAAGAAGTGATTCTAAAAACCGGACACGCCTATCAACAAGCGACGGATTGGCACCGCAAAAAGCCGTCTTTGTGAGTCGAACACTACTGGTTTCGAAATAAGATATGGTACCTCTCTTTCGGCTGTGAAAATTCTGAAGCGCACTTCGGCGGATGCTCGGAAAAATTCCCGCGAATGTAGCTCTTTACCACTTCTTTCGCATGCGTTTTTTCCAGATGTTCAAGAACGATGATCGGCACGGTCAGAAGCGTCTCTTTGAAAGAATCCATATAGGGAGAATCCTCAAATCCCATGAACCGCGTGTATTGAGTAAAGATCGGACCCGTTGGAGAATGTTCCGTATACGCAAAAACCCCTCCGCCCTTGCGCACGAGGTGAAGGTAGCGATCCCATCCGCATGACACCAGAACATCGTCAACGAGAGCAGCAGTACTTTTGTACACCGTTTCATCATGGCGCCACTGCTCAAGACGGGAAAAGAATGGCGTACGCCCATGAAATATCGTCGCTCCAAGGATCAATACAATGCAGATGGCAAGCATTGCTTTCGACCATTCACTACGTTCTGTCATGAGCCAAAAGAGTGCGGAATACACAGGTACTGCGAAGACAAAGTGATGCGCGTAGAAATCGCCGCCGATGGAGATGGCGGCGACGGTGAGGAGAAAAGCACAGAGAATGGGAACAAGACGAACATATGAAAAGGTGACAGGTACCAGGTGATAGGTGAAAAGACTTCCAATCATCAAAAGGAAGAACGGTGAGAAATCCCAGAGATTCTGTATCAGTTTGTGTAGAGAGAAACTCCGTGCAAGAAGTGATCCATGTGCGGGAATGTGGAAATGAAGAATGTGTGGAAGATAGATGGTCAGATACGGCATAAGCCATCCAAGGAGCGCGAGAATGACCGTGCCGAGGATTGCCGCAATGAGAAGCGGGATGCCAAAACGCCGCGGAATGTCTTTGAGAGGAATAAGAAGAAGCGTCGCCGCGAAAATCGTTAAGAGAAACGGTTCTTTTGTGCCGATGGCAAGAAGGAGGAAAAAAGCAGAAAGCCAGTGCGACATCATTCGTCGAATCCTCATACACATCACTGCAGCGATCCCAAAAAACGCCCCGAAGGTTTCCACCTGCAACTCCCCTGCCATCGCAGCCGTGTACAAGACCAGAAGCAGTGCAAAAACGATTCCCACCCCGCGAAGAGTCCATTTCTCGTATCCTTCTTTTTCTCGCGACCATATCCATAGAGCAGTACCTGTCAGAATGCCGATACCGAGAAGGGAAAGAAGATGAAGAATTTTTGCGAAGATCATTCCTCCCGTAAGCCAAAGCGAACCCGCAATGATGAGAAAAATCCCCGGCGGCTTCGTTTCAAAAAGATCCACATATGGTGTGAGTCCATGAAGAATCCCGCGCGCGACACCCATATAAATAAGTACATCATCAGCCAGAATGCCCGAAAGCTCGTAGGATATGCGAGAAGCGAGTTCGTATCCGAGAATGAGCAAAGAGAGACCAAGAAGGAAAAGAATAATTTTTTGCCAGTGATACGTGATCAACATGAGAAGGAGGTTGATATTCATCATAAATATTCTATCATGACATGAGTTCTGAAACGGTCCTTCAAAGGAGAAAAGGCATGTTTGGGAAAATAGTATTTGGGATCTTCATGGTTTATGGCCTTTTATTGGGCCATCTCCTTGAATCCATGCACGAGCTCGGCCTCATCGCATGGATCGTGGGAGCCCACATGACTTTTTTTGTCGGGGCTGTATTCATCGGCCGACAAAAAAAGTCATAAACGTATTCGCCCCATCTCAAGCAGATGGGGCTCTTTTTTGCATGAAATACATTCCTGCAATCCATAGAAGAGCCGCGATGAATGTAAAAATACTCACCCAATTGCCAATATGTTGTAACAGAGAAACCTTCCATGTCGTTTTTTCACCCATACGAAATCGTTCCCAGTTCTCCGCATCACTCACATGAATGCGATCACCGGGACGACAGTCATTTTCTTCCGGATACTGCATACACGCGGGATTGAACATATTGAATCGTTCATCCCAGACGATCGCAACGGGCCCGGGAACAAGATCGTCGAGTTCGGGATTTCCTCCTCCCCACAGCATCGGCTCATGACAATTTCGATCATTTCCCCCAAAGAGGAAGGGTACAAATTCAGAGTGTCCGAGCCCTTCGAAGAGATACATCGTTTCCACGGGAAGAGAAAGGAAACCAGGATGTTCCTCAAGTGCCTCGTGAAGAAAGGGATAGGGCATCGTGCGCGGAAGTGTTTCACCGGCAAAAAGCCCCGCATACGCAAGAACCCACGCTGCAACCGTGAGTGCGCCGAAAGAAAATGCAACGAATAGTCCATGATGCTTCCATCGCGATCTTTCCGTCCACTCCTGCACACACCACACGGCGACGGCGACGAGCAGAAAAGAATACGCGTACAGGTAGCGCGTATTCATGTGAAGTGATGTAAAAATGGGAAGATTCTCCAAAGGAGTTACCATCCATCCGTATCCCTGCGCAAGCTGCAGAAAAAAGACGAGTTGGAAAAGTGCAATGAAAAAGAATGTCAGAGAAAGAACAGGCCGACTACAAACCGCTCTGCGCCGTTTCCAGAGGAGAATTATTCCAAAGAAAAGACTTGCGAGCACAACCGGCGAAAGAAACAAACTATATTCATGCACCGCACCCCAGTTGGGCATACCGACCGAAGCAAAAAGGTCATCCGTCTGCGGCAGCGCAAAAAATGCTTTTACGGTGTACCACAGAGCACTGGACCCTTCCGTAAAACGTTCAAAAGGCATTTCGCGCGGAAAGAAGCGCAGAAAGCTTACAACTGCGACCAATTTACTCGCGCCAGTAAGCAGCGCACCGATGCCACACGCAAGGGCACGCTTTATCAGCAACATGCATCGCATGCGTAGCTCGCCAACATGAAGAAGAAGTTCAAAGGGCAGAAATGCCACCAAGGCAAATAGGATCATCACAAACACCATGTATCCGCCACTATAGAAAATGTACGCCGTAAGAAGTGCAGAGAATGCAGCGATACTCACACATTCACGCAGTGAAACATTCTCGCGACGCAGGATGAAGAGCAGTAGCCAACCGATAAGCGGCATGGAATGAAACGGCACATGGCCGGCCACCATGTGCATGATATAAAAGCCATGCGCGATGATGATAAGAGCAAAAACATGCGCCCAGTGCATTCGCAGTCTTATAATTTCGCGTCCAAATCGATACCAGCCAATATAGCCAATGAACATCGAAGTAAGAATCGTGAGACGCACGGCAGTCCACACATCCAGAAATCCACTTAAAAGTTGCTGCAGCGAATAAAACATCGCCTGTGGGTTTCCGTACTGCACAAAACCACCGCAGAAATGCGGCGTAAACATGAACGGAAAAATCCCCTGACGTCGAAAGTGCCACAGACCATCGAGTAACTTCGGGAAAAAGGTGAAATAGTCATGCCCCAAAAGCGCGGATCCCAGACTGCGAAAAAACGCCGCAAAAAAGATCGCAAGCAGGAGAAGAAAAAGCACATGTACCCGCCGGGTATTCATACGCTAATCCTAGCAAAGGAGTATGTTTCGCTCTATGAGAATGGAATTCTTATGGCGGGGATGACGGGACTCGAACCCGCGACCTTCCGCGTGACAGGCGGACGCTCTAACCAGCTGAGCTACACCCCCAATGGAATGATGATGTGAATAGTGCTTTCTGGGTTAGAGCGTACGCAATTCTTTTATGTGCTCGGATTCTCAAGAGAATCCTCGACCCAGCTGAGCTCTGCCCCCACAGAGTAAGAGAAACAATGATGTGAATGAGGGGGGAGCGTCAAGTGCATTCTCATTTCTTCTTCCTCTTCGGCAAACATACGGTAAATGTTGAGCCTTTACCCTCCTTGCTGATAAAAGTGATTTCTCCTTTCATACTCTCGGCGATGATTTTACTCACATACAGCCCGAGTCCGCTCCCATCCGTCTTCATCGTATTCGCATTGCTTGAGCGAAACATTTTGTGAAAGATACGTTCCTGATCCAGGCGCGGGATGCCGATCCCGGTATCCTGCACAGAGATCTGTACGGCATGATCATGCTCTTTCATAGAGAGCGTCACCTCTCCATTTTCTTTCGTATATTCCACGGCATTTTTGAAGAAATTCTCCAGAATAATGCCAAGCAACACCGGGTCTGCACGAATGAATATCGGCTTTTGAGGAAGATTTTTATGGCAGGCAATTTTGCGATCTTTGGCGAACGTCTGCAATTCCATAAACGCCTGCGTAAGAAGTGTTTGCACATCGACTTTCTGCATCTTGGGCGTCATCGTTTCATTTTCCAATTTCATGACACGCAGCAGCCCATCAATAATATGAACCATGCGTTCCATAGAAGAAGCGATCTGATGAATATACTCCACCTGATGCAGAGACAGCCGCTCTTTTTCATTCATCATCAGCTCGATGTACCAACCAATCGTTGACAAAGGCGTACGCAATTGATGAGAAGCAAGCGAGATAAAATCGGATTTCAGATAATCAATGCGGCGCTCTTCGGTCGCATCGCGAAAGATGGCAATCGCACCGGTACATTCTCCTCTACTCCAAATCGGACTCACCGTAAGCATGACGGGCTCCACCGTTCCATCCGCAACGCGCATGTTCATATTGCCATTCGATACGGAAGGCTGCACGGCAGACACTCGAAGACATGTGATAACAGGATGTTGCTGCTTTGAAAGAACAGAATTATGCTGCAGCAAGGGTAAGGCCTGCTCTATAGACATACCGAGCGTTGTTTCCTTCGTCTTCCCAAGAATGATGCATGCCTGCGAATTCACATCAATAACATGGCCATCTTTGTCGACGACAAAAATTCCGTAATGAATGGATTCAAGGATGGTACGGTCTTTTTCGCTCTGCTTCTCGAGTGCACGCGTTTTTTCGTAAATTTGCTCTTCGATACCACTATAGATGCGCCGCAAATGACGCGATATGATGGCTGCAAGCACAATACATCCTCCTCCGGCGGCCAAAAGCGCCATGGCAATCTGGAAGGCGACATCATCTCCCCCGATGCCGAACTCCTGTTGTAATCGTGCTTGTGAAACAAGAAAAGCGATAAAAGTCAGCACGGAAAGCAGTGCGCCGGAAAGCAGTGCGGATTCCACGCCCGCCCGCTGCGCAACGGATGTGCGCGGCACCAGTGATCGCCATTTTTGGCGTGTAGATAAAGAAATCTTTTTATTATAGCAGATATGTGGTGATTACGCTATAATGAGATGATGCCCAAAAAGACACTGCACACACTCATTACTTCCTATCGTGTGTTCGCAATAACGCTCGGCGCGGCGCTTCTTGCGGGAGGAATCGCATGGGTGCTCTTTCGCTATACGGAACATCTGCTCACCGAGCGTCTTCAGGAGCGATTGGTTGCCATTGCCTCGACCGCAGCAACGCAATTTGATTCGGAAGATCTCAACGAGATTCATACGCTTGAAGATATGAGAAGCGACACGTTTGAAAAGATTATTTCGCAACTTCAGAAGATTCGTGAAGCCAATCAGAGCATCCAATACGCCTACATCATGCGCCAGACGAGCGATCCCGATTTTGTGGAATTCATCGCAGATGCCGATTCTCTCACGTCCGAAGAAGAACTGGATACCAATGGCGACGGCATCATTCAAGATGAAGAACTTGTTCCTCTCCCCGGGGAACTCTATTCCGTTTCCGATTATCCTGTTCTGCGTGACGAAGCGTTTTACCATCCGTCCGTTGATCGTGAACTTCAAGCTGATCAATGGGGACTCATCATGGCCGCCTACGCGCCGATCCGCAATGAAGAAGGACATGCTGTCGCGATCATCGGGATCGATGTTCTCGTCGATGACTTTCAGAAAAAGACACAGGAGACTCTTCTGCCATTCCTCTTGTTTATTCTCTTTCTCACACTCCTTCTGGCATTCATGACAGACTTGTTGATTCGTTTCTATTCAGAACGCGTGCATGTCGTACAGGAAATCGATCGTCAGAAAGACGAACTGTTGAGCCTGGTCAGTCACCAACTCGCCACACCGATATCTTCCATGAAGTGGTACCTTGAAAATCTCCAGTCCGGCGATCTGGGAACGCTCTCGAAGGAACAAAAAGAGCACATACAAACGATGTGCTCTGTTGCAGGCGGTATGACCGATATCGTGCAGATGATTCTCGATGTTTCGCGCATTCAACTGAAACGCATGCAGATCAATCGCGAAGATCTTGATGTTGCAAAACTCCTGCATGAAATCCTACATATCGTGGACCCCAAAGCAAAGACAAAGAATATTGATCTGCATATCGATATGCCTGAAAAGCTCCCCACCGCATTTCTGGATCATCGTCTCACACACATGGTGTACATGAATATTTTGAATAATGCCATTAAATACACGCCGGAGAACGGTTCCGTGCATGTCCGCGTTTCTCTGCAAAACGGACGGCTCGTCTTTTCCGTCACCGACACCGGATGCGGTATTCCGAAAAAGGAACAGGACCGACTCTTCGAAAAACTCTTCCGCGCAAGCAATGTTCAGGGTACCGAAGGAAACGGATTCGGACTCTTCATTGCCAAAAGCGCCATCGAAGCACAGGGAGGAACGATTGAATTTGAAAGCATTCAGGAAAAAGGAACGACATTTCTGGTCACATTGCCGTTATCCACACCCCCGCAATCATCAACGCGATGATGCTGAATTTTATGGGCAGCCGCCTGTGCGCACGCAGATCTCCCAGTGTCGGTTTCCACAAAAAAAACGCAGAACTTACAACAAATGTATATGCAGGCATCGTCGATTCGACCGCGGCAACCAGCGATGCTTTTCCGAGCGCCACCGCTCCTTGTGAGGATGCCAACGCTGCGAGATTGATGAATTCAATACCAAGGAATATCCATACATACGACAGAATATTCTTTGTATTTTTCTGTACTGTCCGGCGAACTGTATGAAAAAGAAGAGGAGTGAGCCCCGTAAAGATCAAACCCAATGTGATGAAGATGAAACCCACAAGATAACTGACTTCCGTAAAGACCACATCCTGAAGAATAAACATCATCGCCTGCATAAGCGAAGCCATTCCCATCAGAAAAAAGGCTCGCCACCGTGTTTGCAGTGTCACATCGATCAGGCAAAATATCACGGATGCAAGAATTAAGAGGACGATCCCCACGTATTGCCGCAACCCCAAAATTTCTTCGAGTAGAAAAAAACTTAGGAAAGGCACCATCGCCGGCACCATATTCCAGTAAGCGGCAATGATTCCCGCTTCGCTGTACTTCAGAGAGTGAAAATAGAAGAACTGACTTAATTGAATAAGACACCCGGCAAGCAACGACAGTGCGATGAGAGGAAGCGTAAGATTCTCCCAATCCAGCAGTGGCGCAAAGAAGAGAACAGGAATGATGAGAATGAACGATGCAACACTGCCTGTAATCACTCCCATCCACGGATGATCGAAGAGGTCATCGACACAATAATGATCGAGCGTGATGACAATGCCAAAAAAAAGTGGTGTGAGGAGAGCAAAGAAAAGCCACATGCGCTCACGATTATACTATACGAAGTTCTTTTCTGGCTTTTTCCGCCTCTTTCCTGCCCGATGAATCCCGCACGGGGGCATGAAGAACAATGCGCTCAAAAGACGCAGTGAGCCGTTTACCCATGCGTGTTTTCCAGCTTCCCATGTGGTACACATAACTTGCCATGAGCGGCAGCGCAATCGTCGCCTCCGAAAAGACCATTTGCTCTGCACCCTCTTCGATTTTTCCCCACGAATGTGCCTCTTTAAGCGTGGAACCGGAGAGTGCACCGTCTCGTTCATCAGCAACGGTGATCTGCACGGCATACTTGTGCATGTTTGCCGTTTTACCGAGGATATCCGCACACACCACCGTGTCCGCCGTGAAATTTTTGGGAACGCCGCCGCCAAGCACGACCATACCCGTACTCGCGGCATCGCAGACGAGCATCGTCAATTCACGAAAATCCCGCACGGAATCATGCGTCACATGCGCATCGGGATGCGACTGCTGATGAAATGCGAGACCGAATCCCGCGGAACAGTCCGAGAGCGATGGCACGAATATCGGCACATCTTTTTCATAGCAGAGGCGAAGAAGCGAATCCTGCCCCTTGTTTTCCTCAAGAAGGTACGCGCCCAATGCCGTCATCAGTTCCCGTGATGAGTGCGGTCGCGGCATGCATCGGTCCGCAACTTCTGCGACAACGGCATCGCACACGCGCAATTCATGCTCCGAAATGTAGGTATCGTAGATACGATCAATGTTGTGTTTTTTCAAGACATCGTCATCCGCCTTCGGATCACCGATGTAATGATGGAACCCCAGCGCCTCGAAAAAATCCATATCCACCATATTGGCCCCCGTAGAAACGATGCAGTCAACCATATTCGTTTCAATCAGAGTCGCAATCGCCTTTTTTAATCCCGCACTGATCATGGAACCCGCGAGACAGAGGATCACCGCACATTCTTTTTCGGATACCATGCAGTCAAGAATCTCTGATGCTCTCGCAAGATTACGGGCCTGAAACGACATCTTTTTCATCGCATCGAGAAGAGGAACGGCATTGAAACTCGTCACATCGATGTGCTCCACTTTTTCTGTAAGAAAATCCGCTTGAGTACTCATAGAGGGAATGGGAAGCCGGTTCATAAACATGCCCCGCGCGTGCGGGGCATGTTGTTCATATCGCATACTATACTTAACGTGTCACCGTGATCGGGATCGTCTCCTCTGCCGCCATCGCATCCACCGTCACACGCCCATTGGCATCCTGCACAATGGTGTAATCCGTTTCGGGCGAAGTCGGACCTTTCGGATCGGCAGGAATCTTCACAAGATAATCCCCCTCGATCACAGAGAGGTCGGCATACCCCGTGCAACTGGCTGCACCCGATGCGCAGATTTCCAGCACAGAGGTCGTGATCCCTGCGGGAAGATCTCCATTGTTATCAATGGAATACTGATACACCGCATTCAGGATAGAATTTACATCGCTGCGACGCTGCGCATCACGCGCATCGGCCAATTGTTTCGTCGGGTTAATCGCGACAATCACAATCGATGCCAGAATCGCGATAATTCCGATGACGAGCAGAACTTCGATAAGCGTAAAACCTTTTCGAAACAGTAGTATTTTCATAAATCAGGAAGAGAAAAAGTAACAGAAAGAATTTTCCACATTGTACAGAAAAAGTATTGTCGACGAATCAAGTTGATATTGACTCATTTCTTTTTTTATTTTAAAAGCGAACTTCTCTAGCATTCCATATTTTCCTGCCGCAATTGCGTACATACCGAATTGCATGTATGCCACACAAGATCGCCTGCCGAGCAGGTCGGGACGCTGCATCCGCACGGATTTCCTTCGCGCAGATCTTTTGAAAGAGGCATAATAAGAACTTCAAACACGCGTTCATAGGTACGCGGCTGTTGCAGACGGATGGTACGCGACACCGTAAATGTGATATACACACTCTGGTTTGCCGAAGACTCCGACGTATTGCGCACGGAAAAATTCTCCACTGCCACAAATTCAGATGTGACCTTTCGCTTTGTATTTCCTTCAATCAGGGTCAAGGATCCCGTCTGAATCGCAAAGATCGTCGGATGCAACGATCCGGACGCAAGCTGAATTGCCAGCACCGATCCTGTTTGTCCGGATGCAGGAAGGAGAATGCTTTCGGCATTATGAATGCGCCGCTGCATCGATTGAATCATTTGCATTCCTCCATCTTCCACAAGGACCACCGTCTGCTGCCGCATGCGTGATTCAGTTGCCACCACTAAGAGCGGCATCATGACGGCGAGCACCAAACCAAAAATACCCAAAAGAAGAAGAACCTCTATGAGAGTGAAACCGGCGGAGGGGCTGCGGCGCATCATGTTTCGTTGCAAAGAGTAAATGTATACGTCTCCCTCCACTCATCGATGAGAATATCGGGGTACACCACTTCCATCTGCATCTCGACACGGCGAACGGCGTCTTCATATTCTCCTCTCGCACAGATAATCCTCTCGTCATCGGATACGCCCACGGGAAGCAACGTGCAACTGCCTTCGGTCAGCTGGTGCGTTTCATCGCCGGTGTAATCAGGATTCGTTTGCACATTGCGAAGCGCGCGCTCGATGCATGTCTGTGCATTGAGGTACGCCTGCTTCGAATGCACGTTGGTTGTGCTATTCTGCCCCACGCTCACTCCAAGAAGCACAAGCGTCGTCGCGGTCGTCATGGCAACCGCGCCTGCAAAGAGAACGTTTAAGAGAAACATGTAGCCGCCTCTGGAACGGGAAAATATGAGCATCATGGCGGAGGGGGTGAAGGATCCCATGCCTCACCCACCGGCGCACGCCAATCGGTGATTTCCGCATGGAGTGTCACTATTCCTTCTCCGACTGTTCCATGATCCCATCTCACATCCGCCTGAAGGGAAGCCCAATCACTCGCCAACCTCGTAATGGCGAGCCGTACCGTATATCCGTCATCTGTCTGAAATTCGCTGCCCGAGAGAACCCATGTCCCCTCCGGTCCGATGTCCACTCCATGCGTCCCCTGCGTAAGCTGTAAAAACTCTTCTTCCCGCAGACTGCGGGCCGTGTCCAACGCACGCTCTGCAAGAAAAGCGGCACGAAAACGATCGCCGCTGTGAATAGACGCACTTTCTCCCAGAAACATGATCAAAAACGCCGCCGTGATCAGCGTTGCAAAAAGAGCGACTCCTAAAAGAATTTCCACGAGAATGAATCCTTCTTTATGCTCCATACCGTACATCATACGCGCCATCAATCATCATCATCCAGACATGCGCCAATCGTATCGCCGTGTTTCTCGTGCCCCGGCCATGCGCTCTCGGAAACGCGCAGTGTTTTTTCATCTTCCTCGCCGGGATTATGGCAAATGAAAAACGAATCATCCTCCCCCTGAATCACACCCACTTCCGTTCCCACATGCACCACGACAGAGTAATTTCCTAATTCCAGAAGAACGGATCCCACCGTGCTGGAATCCCCCGTAAATACGGCAAACGAAATCTCCATCGTACCGCTCTTCGCAATGCCATCGCTCATCGGATAGGATTCGTCGAACGCCGGATCGCGCTCCGCATAATTCGATCCCTTAAAGACCACGCCATACTCCACAGAGTAACCCCAGTCGGAATCCTGTGCACCGCTCTGTGCCAAAAATTGCGCCCGCCGCACGCCCTGAATCACCTGATCTTGCGCCGCATCGAGATCAACATTGTTCTGATAATTCTTAAACAGCGGAAAACCCACTCCAGAAATCACACCCATGAGCACAATGACAAGCAAGACTTCGAGAAGGGTAAAACCACGACGCATTGGAGAAAGTATACCCTTTCCTCATTATGCACCAACGCTTCCCACCGCCTTATAGATCGGCACGATGATGGAGAAGGCAATAAAGCCGACGAGTCCGCCCATGATGATGAGCAGAATCGGTTCAAGGATGACTGGTAATTTTTGCGCGGTTTCTTCCGCTTTGCGTTCATAGATTTTCGCAATGTTATGATACGTCTGCGTCAGCGAACCGGATTTCTCACCGGTAATGATAAGTTGCTGCACCGAGAAGGGCAGGTATTTTCTGCTCCAGGGCATATCATGAAAGCATGTCGCAAATGTATCTCCCACCACAATGCGCTTCGCGAGCGTGTGATAAATCCTCTTATAGGAAACAATCGTCGTTACATTCTCCAGTGACTCAATCGACTCGACAATCGGCACACCCGCCTGAAGAAGGCCTCCGAGCACGACTCCCATCCGCGCAATAGATGCTTCTTTCATCAGTCGGCCGATGCCGGGTGTGCGAAAGAACAGCCATTGCATCACGACGCGTAGTGACGTGAACTTGCCAAGAAGAGTAAGAACGACAAATCCGACGATCACCGCGGGAATAACAATCTGCGCATACTGATTCATAAAATTTGTGAAATGGATGATGATGCGCGTAGATAAAGGAAGATCGGCATTCAGCGCCGTGAGCACCTGTACAAGATTCGGGAGTACGAATGTGCCGATGCCCAAAATCACCACGAGCATGATGACAAGAACAATCGTCGGATACATCATCGCCATCTTCACTTTTTGGCGAAGCGCGCGATCCTTCTCTTCCTGTTCTGCAAGATACACAAGGTTTTGCGCAAGCTTTCCCGCTTCCTCACCCACGCGCACAAGCGAAATCTGGTATGGCGAGAACATGTGTTGTTCCTGCATGGCCTGCCAGAGCGGGTGTCCGCTTTCCACAGAATCGAGCATGTGCCGAACCATTTTCTTGAGCGCACGGGAACGAATTTCCTGGAGGTACATGCGCAATGTCTCTGTAAGCAAGAGTCCGGCATCCAGCATCATGGCCAAGTTCTGGATGAACTCGGTGCGCGCCTTGCCCATGCCGATATTATTGAGCCTTTGTCCCGCTCCTTTGAGTTGTATCCATTGCCGCGCACAAAACGGCGCAATCGTCGGGAGCATCCCCTCTTTCTCACCCGTTACTGTTTTTGTATCTTCCATAAAAACAAGATTATGCAGCTTCCTTGAATTTCTTGTCTTTCCCGGCCTTCTCCAATTCCTCCGGTGGTGCGGCAATACGCTTCAGTTCTTCCAGTGTCGTCACACCCGCCATCACTTTCTGAAAACCATCCTCAAACATGACCTTCATTCCCTGCGTGCGCGCCATCATATCGATATCATCACTCGTTGCTCTCTTCACGATCAATTCCGCAATTTCCGTCGTGATGACCAGGAGTTCATACATACCAACACGCCCCTGATATCCTGACTGCGCACATACAGCACATCCTTTTCCTTTGTACAAAGTGATTTCTTCCTGTTGTGGAAAAAAGCGTTCTGCCCCGGGAAACGAAGTGCGCGCCTCTTGTGCAGGCATCGTGAAACTATGACGACAATTGGAACAGATCCGACGAACGAGACGTTGCCCGATAATGACCTCAAGCGTTGACGCCAAAAGAAACGGTTCGGTGTCCATTTCCAGCAAACGCGGGATGGCTGTTGCTGCAGTATTCGCATGTAATGTAGAGAACAGCAAATGACCGGTCATCGCCGCATTCACGGCAATGTCCGCTGTTTCGCTATCACGGATTTCTCCCACAAGAATAATATCCGGATCCTGGCGTACAAGACTGCGCAGTCCGGAAGCAAACGTCAGATTGACGGCCGTATTGACCTGAATATGATTCACTCCCTGCAACTTGTACTCCACAGGATCTTCGATCGTGGAGATATTCACGTCCGGAGTGTTGCGCATCTTCATGAGCGCGGAGAGCGTGGTGGATTTTCCAGAACCCGTCGGCCCCGTCGTCAGAATCATGCCAAACGGCTTCTGTACTGCAGCAACAAGAATATTCTGATGCTCCTTCGAAAATCCAAGGTCAGCAAGCGTCAGAGCGCGTACGTAGGATGTGAGAAGACGCATGACGATCTTTTCTCCATCGACGATGGGAATGATGGAGACACGCACATCGACTTTGTCTCCGTTGGTCTTGTGACGCAATGCGCCATCCTGCGGACGGAAGTGTTCATCTGTTCGCAAGCCTGCCATGATTTTTACACGGTTCAGAATGCCTTCGTAGTGTTCTTTTGCAACATGACCGGCCTCACGCAAGATTCCATCGAGACGGAAACGGATAATCACGATTTCTTCCCGTGGCTCAAAGTGGATATCGGATGCACGCAAAGAAATGGCATCATCAAGAATTTCGGTGAGAATCTCGGGGGCGATGGTCTGCTCTCTCTCAATAATCGATTGGAATCGCGTCTCAAGAGAGGAGTTATACAAGCGCAATGCAGCATCAATGCCATCCTGCGGAGCATACACAATACGAATTGTGCCGCGAAAAGCCGGCACCGTATCCTTCTTCTTTTCCTTTTTATTTTTCTGAAATGAGAAGAGAGATTCTTTTTCCTCTGCAGGCTTCTTGTCGGGCCACAAAATATCTTCCTCTTTTTCTTTGCCTATATTTTTCCGTATCGCTTCTTCGAGGAGCTTCTGCGTGGGATCTGATGTAGCGACGGTTATCCCTCCTTCTGTTTTTTCGATGACAACCACATTGAATTTCTGCGCAACGGGGCGCGGAAGCAATGCAACAAGATCGGCTGCGGGAAGCGCGGACTGCAGATCACGCATTTCCCATCCGAAGTGTTCGCACAGAGCGCTCTCATAGAGGGAGGGCGTAATAAGTCCGTGCTCCATAAGCATCGTGATAAGGGGAACAGCGTGCTCCTCTGCTTCTTTCAAGGCTTTATCAAGCTCCTCCTGCGAGAGATAGTTTCTCTCAAGAAGAATGGAACCGGCTTCTTTGTCAGAAATATGCATGATTTATGAGAGAATGGATTTCACCTTCTCGACAATGTCCGTAATGGGCGTGTTGGATTTCACGAAGTATGCAGCGACGTTTTTGTGTGCCATCACCCGCTCCTCATCCTCTTTCTGCCCAAGGTTACTCACCACAATCACCTTCGTTGTTTTTTTTATGCCATCCAATTGATCGAGAAAGGAAAATCCATCCATCTCCGGCATAATAAGATCCAGAATTACCGCATGAATGTTCTCTTTCTGCAGTTCCTCAAGCGCCTGTCGTCCATTTGTCGCCACAACGGTATCAAATCCTTCATGGTTGAACTTCAATTCCAAAGCATGCGCGAGCGGATGCTCATCCTCGACTATCAGGATGCGCTTGCCTGGCTGTTTTTTTTGTTTTTTTTCGGGCATGCAGAGTAAGAGAGAATCTGTTTATTATAGCAAAATATCGACGTATTTACAATTGCATTGCATGCATGATTTAGAAAAGCATTGCCGCAAGCACATTCGCCATCACGACCATCACTCCCCCCACAATCACCCACATACAGGCGGCAACAAGAAGATCCTTTTTGGTTTTTTCCTTTTTTGTCTGTGCAGAAAAGAATTTCATCACTGCAAGTATAGAAGAGGATTCTTCTTCACGCCATGAACACGGACTTCAAAATGGACATGGATTCCGGTTTTCCCGTACACCTGCCCCGTATTTCCCATCCATGCAATTATCTGTCCACGCCGTACTTTTTCTCCTTTCTGAATATAATTTTCCTTAGTATGCGCGTACAGAGTGACGAGCCCGTTTCCGTGATCGATCTCGATGACATTGCCATATCCTCCGTTCCATCCGTGACTGGAACGAATAACCGTGCCGTCTTCGGATGCAAATATCGGACCGCCACCTTTTGTTTGTATATCCACGGCGTAATGTCCCGGATGGTAGTGTTGGGTATACAGACAATCATTACACGGCATCTGGAGCACTCCCGCCGTTGGTTCTGCATTCGCTTGCGGAAGATCGGCCGACACAGGCGACTGTCCTGAAGACGGCTTCTGCACCGTAACCGCTTGTTGCTTCTGCACCACCGGCGACGCATTCGGGATGATTAACTCCTGTCCTGCAAGGATGAATGATCCTTCAATGACATTCTGCTCGATGATGTCCTTCATAGGAACGTCATAGAGTTCCGCAATGCCCGCCAAAATCTGCCCCTGTTTTACGGTATGAAGGACGCCGTCCACAGGAAGAATAAGGAGTTCATCGCCCGGTCGCAGCGTGGTTGTTCCTTCCAAATTATTCGCCCATCGGATCGTATTCACGCTGATGCCGTACCGTTTTGCCAATCTTTCCAGATTCTCTCCCTCTTTCACTGCATGAATAATCCCTTTCGCGTATGCACGACGCATGCCCTGTTGCGTTACGGAGGATGATTTCATGATGAACCCCTCTTCCACCATGAGAACGCTCGGCACGCGCACGGGAAATTCCTCTATGGAAAAGGATTCCGCCGGCATATATGGTGGAAAGAGTGTACTCAAAAAGAATGCCGCAACGCATAAAAGTTGTACACGTTTCATGAGCCATTGCTTTGGTGTCGCAAAGAGGCGATCACGTTGGAAGAGCATGGACATTTATGACGCGAGAATGCGAAGAATGGTACGCATATCGGCATACCGATCATTCGAATGAAGAAGAATAACAAGATATCGCTCTCCCTGTTCTCCTTCAACTAAAGAAAGCAGACATTGTCCTGCCGCTTTCGTCGTGCCGGTCTTTCCGGCAAGAACACTTGTATCCGCATGAAGAAGGGCGTGCGTATGGGTTATGTATATCTCGTCTCCTGTACGGCTAAATATACGCATTCCCCGAGTTGCCATGCGTTTCTGAATCTCTTCATTTTTCAGAACGAATATCGCGAGCCATGCAAGATCCTGTGGCGTGGAATACTGCATCACATCATCAAATCCTACGGGATTTTGGAATAACGTATGTTTCAATCCCAATTCATGTGCACGGTGATTCATCTCATCTACAAATGCCGCAACCGATCCGCTATGAAATTCTGCCAAGGAAACGGCTGCATCATTCGCCGATCCAATGAGGAGCGCCGAAAGAAGATCACCCACACGAAATTCATCTCCCGGTGACAGATGCGCCACTTCTCCGGGAACCTCTTTGACAGAAAGCGGAATCGTCACCCATTCATTCATCACATGATTTTCGGTGATGAGCAGTGCCGTCATCAGCTTGGTAAGGCTTGCGATGGGACGCTCATCGCGCGCAGCAGAAGCATATAATTCCTGACCGCTTTCGGTATCGATGATCAGAACGCCGGAAGCAGAGAGCACACGAAGCTTTTGGATCATATCATTTCTTTTCTGCATTCCTTGGACATGAAGGGGTGCAACACTCAAATACGCGGCGAGCTCGGGCGTTTTGGAAACCGTACCGCTGCCTACAGGAACAATGCCCATGAGCAGAATTGCAAGAAGCGAATCGTACATACTATTAATTATTGATAGATTACTCGGTCTGATAGTCTCAAATCAACATATTCCTTCACATCCTCCATCGGCACAGATTGCAGAAAGATCTGATATTGTTTGATTTGTTCTTCACTCTCTCCTTGATCGTCAAACCACAACCATATATCTCCTTTTATTTTCAGATGAAATTCCCGCGCACGGAGGAAAATCTTTCGCTCGGTAATCACCTGACCAAATTGCTCCCGAAGCAACGTCTCCGCACTCCACATGCGCCGAAGAAATTCCGGTTGTACAAGTTTACTCCCCGGCTGCGGCCGCACGCCCCAGTCGACAATAGTGATTTGTGAGAGTGTGTCGTAGTTTTTGACTTGAACGTTTGCATATTCGATGTACGTCCCTTGTTCGGTAAGATAACCGGAAACGGAATGGTCTGCATCTTCTTCGGTAATGTGAACCTGCGCAACAAGCGGCTCCAGTTCCAATCGAATACGCAACAGAGACGGATATTCTTTTTCCGTGTACACGTTGTGTAAATCCGGAACGTGTTTCTTGAGAAGCGCTACTATATCCTGTTCCTGCAGAAGGGCGATATGCCTGCCAAAAATAGGAGCAAGGGCCAGTTGTACCACTTCGATGTCAATGCGCTGATCTGTGCGTTCCGTGCGTATTTCCTGTATGCGTGTCAGTGGAGAATAGAGCAGAATATATGCACTGCCACAGAGTATTACTACAACAAGAAAACCGACTAAAAAGAGAATCGTTTTTTTGATGACATCATATTGCCGCCGCATACGGCGAAGCCAACGCTCGGAGAATCTCTGAAATATACACCAGAGATTTTGCCTTCTTCTCTTCACAAATCGGCGATAGGCGGGGTTTACGCGCCGACAAAAACGAGAAGGCAGGGGACGGGAGGGACGGAGAGGCACGTGGGTAGATTATAGGGAAAAGGTTGCAGGTTGTAGGCTTGCCCCGCGGAGCCTTGGCGGAGTGGGGTGACAGGTTATAGGCTATCATCTACCACTTCATATGCATGTAGCGATTATCGCTGACTGGCTCACTGCTATGGGAGGCGCTGAACGCGTGCTGAAAGAGCTTTGCGCCCTCTGGCCGGATGCTGTGCTTTTCTCAACCGTCGCAGACCGGCATATCCTTCATCAATTTCCTGTAAAACGAAATCAAACCAGTTTTCTTCAACCGTGGTATCGCGTATTCAAGAAACATCAGCCGCTTCTCTTTTCCATGCCGCGCGCAGTGGAAGAATTTGATCTGCGTGACTTTGATCTCATCATCAGTTCATCGCATGCCGTCGCCAAGGGCGTTATTCCCCCACCACATGCGTTGCACATCTGTTATTGCCACACGCCTATCCGCTATGCGTGGGAAATGGAAGATCAGTACCTCGATGATTTTCATATTCCTCATGTGTTTCGTCCTGCAATCAAGCGTCGCCTCATGCAATTTCGCCGATGGGATATGACGAGTGCAAAACGCGTGGACCATTTTATTGCAAATTCTTCAATAACACAGGAGAGGATCAAGAGAATCTATGCGCGAGAGAGTGTTGTCATTCACCCACCCGTACACAATCGATTTTTTGCAGAAGCGAGAAGACCTCCCGGAAACCTATTCTCTACGATCTATTATCTTGCCGTCGGAAGACTCGTTCCCTACAAACGCTTTGATCTGCTTATCAAGCTGGCCAATCAGAAGAAGATGATGCTCATCATTGCCGGGGATGGACAAGATCGAAAGAGACTTCAAAAAATGGCCGGACCGACAGTGCAATTTCTCGGTCGCGTTTCTGATGCAGAACTTTCCGCACTGTATGCCAACGCGAAAGCATTGCTTTTTCCCGCTCACGAAGATGCGGGAATCGTACCACTCGAAGCGCAGGCCTGCGGCACGCCGGTGATTGCGTATGGAAAAGGTGGCATACGCGATGCGGTACAAGAAAACGTCACCGGTGTCTTTTTCGAAGAGCAAACCGTGGAAAGCATGCGAGGTGCTCTCGATCACTTTGAAAAGCAATCATGGAACCGGAAGAACATTCGTGCGCACGCGAAACAGTTTTCGCAGGATCAATTCCGCACGAATATGCGAATGCACGTCCATGCATACATTCATGCCTCTCGTCATTGAATATTGGATATTCACTCATGCTCCATCACCCTTCCTCTCTTCTCCGGCAATTCCAGACTACTCTTGATGTCTATCTTCTGAACAAAGAAAATCATATACGAACGGATGCCGATGTTGAACGCATAACAGGATATGAGTGCAGCACATCGGTGCTCCAGATACACGGAAATCGGGTGATCATTGTGCGGGAACCGATGGAACGTACTTCGCCGGCTGACGGACTCCTCACCGATCAGAAACAGCTCCTTCTTATGATTCGCGCGGCGGATTGTCAGCCAATCCTTGCCTATAATCCTGATCGAAACATCATCGGACTCCTTCATGTGGGATGGAAAGGACTTGTTGCAAAAACAATTCCCGCATTCTTTCAAAAACTCAACACCGAATATGGTGTTCATCCGGCAGACACGTTTATCTACATCGGCCCTTCCATACGACAATGTTGTGCACAGTACCGCGAAACCGATCATCCTCTACGGGAATTTGATGAAACATTCTGGAATGGGAATTTCGTTGATCTCGCCGGCATCGCGGATAAGCAATTCCATGATGCGGGAGTTCTTTCAGAAAGAATCGAACGCCACAGAGACTGCACTTGCTGTCATCCGAAAAACTACTGGACCTATCGGGGAGGAGATAAAGAAAAAGTACAAGAAGGATGGACAAACGTTCTTGCCGCAGCACTCAAAACACATAACTAAACACTAAAAACTTTCTACATACAATCATTTTTCTCGCACGTTCTTCGTGCATACCTGTAGTATATATTCTTGTCTCAACGATCCGTCAGGGCAGGTACGTTTCTTCTCTAATCGCTTACTATGGGAGACTCAATCGCTTCGCACCGTGGTGTGGAGATGCGGTCACCCCCTTGGATACTCCAGGGACAAGCGTTTCTGCACCGACGATCGTTTGGACATTTGTAGGGGAATCAAGGTTCCCCCACGGACCCCCTCCTTTAAAGTGTCGCTCCAGCGTGGCAAAGCCGCACTTCGCGACGGTTTTTTATTTTAAAACCTCTTAAAGAAATAGTCTTCAACCGGACTCAATACTTCAAGAGGATCGATATGCTTGCCCCCGAGGATGACTTCGAAGTGGACGTGCGGGCCTGTGGAGAGGAGCCCCGCTCCCGATGTTCCCGGCCTGCCTCCGGAACGGGCAATAGGCTGTCCTGCACTTACGTGTTGTCCCTCCTCAACAAGGAATTCGCTCACGTGACCGTAGAGGGTTGCAACACCTCCCTCATGAATGAGCGTCACCGCATTAAAGCCCAGTCCCCGATCCATAATGGAATGAACAACGCCACTGCGTGCCGCATGCACTATGGATCCCTGCTCTGCGGGAATATCCACTGCTTTGTGCGGGATACCGAATCGCGCTTCGTAATTGGGATCGTCAAAGATCGCGGAGAGACCGAGTACCGGCTCCACCGGCCACGTAAGAAAGAGATCTTCATTCGGACCGGAATACCGCTCTGTCCATGCGATCGCATCATTCTGCAACGACCATAGACTCTCTAACGCGGTGCGGATTTGATCCTCCGCTTTGTGTTCGTCTTCGATAAGTGCAATGAGTTCCTCACGCAATTTCTGCCAATCGGGATGAATTGCCAATTCTCCGTAGGAACGGCGTTCCTCTTCGAGGATATGCAACTGGTAACGCAGAATCTCTTCTTTTCTCTGGAGCACCTCTTGTAACAAACGCCCCTGGCGCACGTCTTCCTCCGCTGCCCGTACGGCCATCACCGTCTTCTCTCCATCACCGCCAATCGCCGTTGAGAGCAAATGTGATGTGCTCTCCGAAAATCCCGTCGAGAAGACCACAATCGTTCCGAGACCTAGAAGAAACAGCCGGAATCGCGTCTTTGGATGTGGAGTGTGCATGTTTCTTTTTAGTATAGCAGATGGAGCTTTTGAAAAACAGCGACTATACTGTGCTTATAGGCGCGTAGCTCCAGCCTTCGCCCCTTCGGGGCTACGGCCGGCAAGCAGTTTCCAACTTCGCTTGGCTTCAGTACTCTCCTTGCAAAGATCGTGTTCATTCATCTTATAGGCGCGTAGCTCAGTTGGTAGAGCACAGGTCTCCAAAACCTGGGGTCGCAGGTTCGATCCCTGCCGCGCCTGCCAGAATTAAAACCTTTCAAACCGCATTCCAGAATGTGTTATCTGCGAGCGGTCGGCCATAGCCCGAAGGCGACGGCTGACCGCGCCTGCCACATTGAAAACATCACCGCTGTGCAAAAATCTCCTCCCCCATTTCCGCATTCGGAGCAGAAATACGGATGGCGCCATTTGACATTTTCTGTACGCGGTATTCGGTGCTGCGCTCGTCAGTCGCAAAGGGGTCGATGGCGAGACGGTTGTCGGGAAGATAGATTGTCAGATCGGAAAAATCGAGCAGTCCCGTGCAATCGGTACGTTCTGTACGGCAAATCTCCTGCGGCTCCTCAAGGAACATCACCGGAAATTGTTCCCGATGATTCACGGCATACTGGTAGAGCGCATCGAGAATGCGTTCTGTATCCTGCCGACGCTGATTATTTCGATCCTCCGGCGTCTGTGCGCTCATATTCCAACCTATCGCAGCAATCGTCCCAAAAAAGAGAAGAATGAAGAAACCAATAAGAAGTTCGAGGCGGGTCACAGGAAACAAGTATAGTGATTCATCCCCGTCCCTTCCATCTTCTTCCCGGCCCCCTTTTTCGTTTCTTTTCCAAAAGTTCCACCGCTTTTTCAAAGGTGACATCCTCCGGTTTCAATTTTGTACCGAGGGACGCATTCGTTTTTCCGTCCGTGACATACGGACCGAAGCGCCCGGTTTTGACGAGGATTTCTTTGCCGGACGCCGAATCTTTTCCGAGAGACGCAAGAGGTTCCTTCGCAACCTTCTGTTCTTCCTGTTTTTCGGTGAGAAACATGACTGCTTCTTCTTTCGTAATGAGAATTGGGTCTTTTTCCTTCGGAATGGATACGGTAACGTCGCCGCATTTGATATACGGACCGAAGCGGCCAAGATGGACTTCGATTTCCTTCTTATCTTTGAGTCCCAACTGTCGTGGAAATGCGAGAAGTGAGAGTGCCTGATCAAGCGTCACGTCATCCATGGGAATATGCTTCGGCACCGACGCGGTCTTTCCTTTTCTTCCACCGGTCCATTTCACTTTTTTCCCCTTCTCATTTTTTTCCATTTCGCCCACTTGCACATACGGACCGAAGCGTCCGAGGCGCACATACACCGACAAGCCCGACTCCCCGTCTTCTCCAAGAACGCGTTCTTTTTTTACATCATCACGTGTGATCGTTTTTGTTTTTTTTTCCACAAGCGCACTGAAGGGTTCATAAAATTCCCGAAGGAACTTCACCCACTCCTGCTTCCCTTCACTGATGTTATCGAGCGACTGCTCCATCTGTGCCGTGAAGTCGAGATCCACAATGTCACGGAAATGTTCTGCAAGAAGATCGATCACAAGGAATGCGATATCGGTCGGTTTCAACTGCTTTCCTTCTTTCTCAATATATCCGCGCTGCAAAATCGTGCTGATCGTCGGCGCATACGTACTCGGACGGCCGATGCCTTCTTCTTCCAATTTCTTCACCAAGCTTGCTTCCGTATAGCGCGGCGGCGGTTTCGTAAAATGTTGTTCGGGAAGGAGCTCATCCAATAGTAATCCTTGCCCCTCCGTAAGAGGGGGCAACATCTTCTCATTCTCGTCTTCGTTATTCGTTGCGCGTTTCTCGTTGCTTGTTTCGTCACGCCCTTCGGAATACACACGGAAATATCCATCGAACCGCACCACCTGTCCCGTCGCGCGAAACGTGTACGCGCCGACCTCAATATCAACGCCCGTACGCTCGAGAATCGCCGGAGGCATTTGGGTTGCCATCGTGCGATTCCAAATGAGCGTGTAGAGCTTCAATTGCTGGCGATCGAGACTGTCATTCAAGGACTGCGGTGTGCGATCGCATTCCGTTGGACGAATGGCCTCATGCGCTTCCTGTGCTCCTTTTGACTTTGTTTTGTACCGACGCGGGCTTGAGAGCACATATTCCCGTCCAAACTGTTCTTCGATGACACGAATCGCATCGACGAGCGCCTTCTCACTCAAGCTGACGGAATCCGTACGCATGTAGGTGATGAGACCGGTTTCATAGAGTTGCTGGGCCACCATCATCGTTTGCTTCACCGAGAATCCCAATTTGCGCGACGCCTCCTGCTGCAGCGTCGATGTCGTGAATGGCGGCGGAGGCGTGCGCTGTACTTCTTTTCGCGCTACGGCGCAGACCGACCACGATACTCCTTCTAGTTCTTTCAACACCTTCTTCGCGTCTGATTCCTGCACAAGATTCACGTCTTTTCCGTCTTTCCGTTTCAGAGACGCCGTAACGTGCTCATCTTTTTCCGTATGCAGATGCGCATCGATCGTCCAGTATTCCTGTGATGCAAATGCGCGAATCTCGCGCTCGCGATCGACGATGATGCGTACGGCAACGGATTGCACGCGTCCCGCAGACAGCCCCTGACGAACTTTCTTCCAAAGAAACGGAGACAAGGTATATCCCACAAGCCTGTCGAGCACGCGGCGCGCCTGCTGTGCATCGACAAGATGCATTGATAATGTGCGCGGATGATCGACTGCTTCGCGAATGGCCGAGGCCGTGATCTCGTGGAAAACGATGCGCTTGACGGTTCTCGGATTCTGCTTAAGAACTTCTGCGATATGCCATCCAATCGCCTCCCCTTCACGATCTTCATCTGTCGCAATCCAGAGATCCTCCGCTTCTTTGAGCGCGCTTTTCAGACGTCGTACAACAGTCGCTTTCTCTTTTGGCACTTCGTATGTAGGACGAAAATCATCGCCGGTATCGACGCCAAGAGTATGTCCCGGCAAATCACGAATGTGTCCCATGCTCGCTTCGACGGCATAGTCTTTCCCAAGAAATCGTTTGATTGTCTTGGCCTTTGCGGGACTCTCTACCACGAGAAGATGTTTTGTCATTTAAGGGAACTATGAAAAGGAAAACGCACATACACTACGCGATACTATGGGACTCTCTCAAGGGGGGACTTGATTCTTTTCTGAAATGAAAAACAAAAACAATGATCATCTTTTGAGATCACAGTTTTTGGCTTCAATGCAACATTGTACCACACTCTATGCTTTTGAAAGAACTTACGTGGCTTGCGCAAGCCCTTTCATCATGTAGACTTCGTCATATCATTATTTTCTACCCTTCTTCGCTATGTCCATGTCCAAACAAGACCTGATCGCTATCATTGCTGATGCTTCCGGCATCACGAAGCGTTCTGCTTCCAGTGCTCTTGACGCACTCACGTCAACGGTCATGAAGGAATTGAAGAGAGGGAACACGGTTACTATCACAGGGTTCGGAACATTTCGTGTGTCCAAGCGTCAGGCACGCACCGGTGTCAATCCACGCAACCCCAGTCAGAAGATCTCCATTCCTTCCATGAAGGTCCCTTCCTTCAAGGCTGGAAAGACTCTAAAAGACGCTGTGCGATAAATACAAAGGATTTTTCCTATGAAAAAGCCTCCGCTAGGGGGCTTTTTGAGCGTAGTACCTCTCCTATGCTACACTTCCCTCCCCATGAATTACGATCTGATCATAGCCACCCTCGGTTCTCTTCTGGAGCATCTCCATTTTCCCTTCACAAACATTACAACTGCGCATGAAGAGGATTATGTGCGCATCACGATTGATGCACCAGAGCCGAGCCGAATCATTGGCTGGCATGGAGAAACGCTCAATAGTCTTCAGCAAGTACTGAAGTCCATCATCCGCACCAAAGAGAAACTCGATCGCGCACCATTCATTATTCTCGACATCGACAATTACCGAAAGATGCAGGAAGACAAAGTGCGCATCGCCGCAGATAAGAAAGCGGACTTCGTGCGTCGCACGGGAAATCGCATTGCACTCGCTCCCATGAATCCGTATTTCCGTCGCATCGCACACCTTCATGTTGCCAATTCTCCAGAGTTGCATGATCTAACAACAATGAGCATAGGCGAAGGCGATTATCGACAAGTCGTGCTGCGTTTGAAAGAGGAAAAAGACAAGAGAACAAGCGGAGAAGAACTGGCTCCGGTCATTGCCGAAGATGATGGACTCGAAAATCTGGATATATGAGAAGAGGTCAGGATGAAACATTTTTGTTCCTACCTTCCTACATCTCTCCATTCCTCTACGAGCTTCCTTTCCGCCCGTGACAATTTTTTCGGAATGTCCACATGGACAGTGACGTACTGATCTCCATGACGGATCGTACCGAGAACCGGCATGCCCTTGCCTTTTAAACGAAAAACCTGTCCCGGTTGCGTGCCTGCAGGAACTTTCAATTCCACAGTGCCATGGACAGTTTCAATCGATTTCTCTGTTCCCAGAAGCACATCGAGAACAGAGAGCGTCGTTGATGAGCGAATATCATCACCATCACGCTTGAAACGCCGATCTTTTTCTACGCGAACAGTGACAAAGAGATCATCCGATCCCTGTGTGTGCGGCGCACTGTCTCCCTCGCCGCGCAATCGCAAAGTTTGTCCATCGGCGATCCCTGCGGGAATATCCACCGTCACTTCCTCCCGCTTCTGCACCCTGCCTTCCCCTTTGCATTCGCTGCAAGAAACACGCGATACTTTTCCGGATCCATGACACACCCTGCACAATACACTCTGTTGGATGACGCCGAATAAGGACTGTGCCGTACGTACAACTTGACCTGTTCCTCCACAATCCGAACAGGTTATGAGTTCACATGCAGCGCACGTTCGCCAGCGCGTGAGCGAAAACGTTTTTTTCACACCCGTGACGCTTTCCATGAAATCAATTTCGAGCAGCAATTCACGAGGGGTGGTGCGCCGCCCCGCTGTACTCTGTCTTCCATCTCCGCCAAAAACGCCCTCAAAGATATCGGAGAAGTTTCCGAAACCACCCGAGGCAAACCCTGAAAAATCGAATCCTCCAAAGGGACTCCCGCTTCCTTCGCCGGGGGCTCCCGTTGTCCCGAACTGATCGTACATACGCTTCTTTTCTGGATGAGAAAGCACTTCATACGCTTCATTGATTTCCTTAAACTTCTGCTCGGCTTCTTTCTCTCCCTTATGCTTATCCGGATGCCACTTCTTGCTTAAATTACGATAAGCACGTCTGATATCATCAGGTGATGTATCTTTAGATATGCCGAGAATCGAATAGAAATCTTTTGCCATACTGAAGATGATTTTAGAGAAGCATTTCCCTTCTCGCCAACCAACCTATACATATTTTCACGTATGTGATATACTATTATGATGCTTTTTCGACTACTCATCATCATCATGAGCGGTCTTGGATGTGCAGTCGTTGGCGCCATTGTCTTGTTTTCCCATGCGCCGGCGCTCCAGGCGCGCCTCGCGCCCGTGCCAGTACAGCATCGCATTCCGTGGCACTTCATTACGCAGGAAGATATTACCAATGGCACCACTGTTCTCGCAGACACGCACGTCGCCTTTCATCTTCCCGATACGTTTGATGTCATTGACGGCGACATACTCTTCGGGCGACAAGGAGACAAAGTACGTTACTGGGGATATTGTCTTCCCCAAAACTACGATCCACAGACGGCGCTTCGCCGCAGCGGACTTCCCGGTCTTCTCTTTCTTTCGAAAGCCGAACAGGAAGTGCGAAGACAATTGGAATTGCCGCCCGAAAAGCGCTTCTCTATACGCTATCCGCCGCTCACCAAAGCAGAACTTGAACCGGAAAAACGGAAAGCATCCTCTATTCGCCATCAGTTTAATGACTTTAAACCATCGCAACTCTGCTACGTTATGACTGCAGCGGCGCTCCTCATGGGACTGGATACAGACGGCGATGGCCTCAATACGAAATTTGAGCAGATGATCGGCACACACCCGGAAGTTGCCGATACCGATGGCGACGGACTTGATGATGGCGTTGAATACTTCTACGGATCACGTCCTCTCGCCCATCATCTTTCAGGGGAGCGCGCAGGCTTAAATCCGCTTTTGCAGGACAGTGATCTGGATGGCATCATCGACGGTATTGAAGATGCAAATCGCAATGGCGGATTCGATCAGGGAGAAACAGATCCGCGAAAGAAGGATACCGATCGTGACGGGCTCTGTGACGGGCTTTGCATGACAAAAATCGGCCGGATGACGATCCTCCTCGGTGAAGACAAAAACCTCAACGGACAAGTGGATGAAGGAGAAACCGACCCACGAAAAGCAGATTCAAATGGAGATGACATACCGGACTTCCAAGCCTACTTCAATTGCCAGGCAGGAATGGAGGAATATTGCATGGACTAGTACATATTTACCAATATTCTGCCATTCCCATCACTATGGATTTATGGTACAATGTTTTGATGTCCTTGAAACTGTTGCTCCGGCTGGTTGGCATGGGATTTCTTGTCTTGCCGATCTCCACTGCGGCTTACATCACTCCGGAACAGGCCGTTATGGACGATTGGCTCTGGCTGCCACCCACAAACACGGAAGCACATGATCGCGTACGCATGCAGCAACAGCGAAGCGCCGAGCGGCGCGAACGGGAGCAGGCGGCATATTTTTCCGCGCAGCATCCACCAGAGCCAAAACAAAAGGATATCGAATCCTCCTTCACAAAAGACCTCAATGACAGTCCTTTAGAAACGTCGTCTATCAGTGATGAAGAAGTGCGTCGCATGGCACAGATACTTGAAAGAATCGATAAACAACAGGCAAATATTTATGGAAATTACGGTTTGGGATCCGTACTCCATCATCGCCAAGCTCCTGTGACAGATACGGGACCGGCAAGTGCGGCTGCAGGACTGGCACTGATCAGTGTTGCAATCTGGACAGTACGAAGAGCATGGAGAAAAACAATCTAATGAGGAGAACCGCAAGCGCGTGTTCTGTGTAGCGGTGATAGTATTTTTTCATGCTTCATACACAAACATCTCTCACAGGAAAACGATGGATTTTTCGCTCGGCACTGCACGCGACTATGCGTGTCATGTCACTGAACGACGTTATGAACCTCCGTTCGTTTCCGAAAAGCGGAATGGTGGATTCATGGAGCTTTCCTGACATGCAAAAAATCTGCGCCCGCATGCAGACGGCAATACGAAATCACGAAAATATCGGCATCTTCGGCGATTACGATTGCGACGGCATCACGTCTACGGCACAACTGGTACGCCTTTTTCGTCGTCAACATACGGAACCGATTGTCCGACTGCCGCATCGCATTCGCGACGGTTACGGCATCAAACCGCACCACATTGATGAATTTCATTCACAAGGAACAACACTCCTGTTGATTGTCGATACCGGCATCGGTGCACATGATGCTGTTTCTCATGCACATACGCTCGGCATCGATTGCATCGTCGTCGATCATCATACGCCAAAAAAAACGCTGCCTCCCGCATACGGAATTATCCATCCGTGTCTATCACAACCGCCGCCAATCAGCCCACCCTCTGCCGCGGGACTGACATTCGCTCTCGTTTCTGCGTTTGAAGGGGAATCGTGGGAAGGACGCGCGGAAGATTTGGCACTCGCAACAATTGGCACCGTTGCCGATCTCGTTCTCCTTCTTGGAGAAAATAGAACGCTTGTGCAAGAAGGAATTCACGCTCTTCGATGTCTGCGAAACGGACCGCTTGCGGCATTTGTGCAGCATGTGTGTCCAAAGCAAGACCGTATCACCGGCACAGATATCGCATTTCGCCTCGCACCGCGCATCAATGCTGCGGGACGCATGGACGATCCTCTTTTGGCGCTGTATGCACTCACAGAAGAAGGAGACCATCATCTGCATTTAGAGACGATGAATGCGAAACGACAAGAGTACACACGTGAATTGTTTGCAAATCTCTACGAGACTATTCCCGCTTCCCCTCCGCCATTTCTCATAAACGCAAGCCCTCTTTACCCTTCGGGCATTATCGGCCTTCTTGCCGGAAAACTGACAGAAATTTTCGGCCGCCCAAGCCTCGTTGCATCCATACAAAGTGGCATCTGCACAGCATCGTTGCGCAGTCCCCCTTGCTATAACGTCACCGAAGGACTTGAGCGAATCTCTGATCTTCTGCTCTCATTCGGAGGACATGCGCAGGCGGCCGGATGCACATTTGCTCTCCAAAATCTGGATAAGGTACGCGCAAGGCTTTCGAATGATGTTCTGGAACAGACTCCGGAAGAAAACTTGCACCCTACTCTCTCTCTCGATGCACGACTCTTACCCTCGACTGTCACTCTTCCCTTTTGCTCGATTCTCTCTTTCCTGGAACCCTTTGGCATGGGGAATCCCGAGCCCATTTTTCTTCTTGAAAACGTCCGGCTTGAACATCTCACACTCATCGGAAAAGACCGGCAACATATCTCCGGGCAGATCGAAGGAACGCGCTTCGTGGGTTTCGATTTGGGAAATCTTGTCAACACTCTTCCGGAAAAAGTCGACATCGCCTGCACAATACAAATCAATACATGGAACGGCAGAACGTCGCCGCAGATCATGCTCAAAGATATTGTCTCTTACACCGGAACAAGTTCTCCCTCCATATCAAAGACAGCCGTCACAGAAACATCAAAAGCGGCGGCGATTTTGTAAGCAAGAAGCACAGAAGGATTCGTCTGTCCACGTTCGATGCTCATGATCGTTTGGCGGCTCACGCTTGTTCGCAGTGCCAATTCTTCCTGTGTCATATTTTTTTCGAAGCGTAATCGTCGAATGTTGTTTTTGAGAGCAACTGTTGTAGACATATAGAAAAATTTGTGAGAGAAAATATGAAGATAACCCTGTAGCTGGAGTATTTTACAGATCACCCCCTCTCATGCAAGGGTGAGTTTTCTCTGCCTTTGCAGAAGACCTATCACATGTTCTATACTTCTCCCCATGGGATCGTCTCCTTTCCATGGCATCTTTCAATCTCTTGGGTTTGAACAAGATGCGCATACTGCGCCAACGGTAAAGAGTACACATGGAAAAGCTCCCGATTATACGAAAGTCGGAGGACATGTTGCCGCAGACGTCTACGAACATGGCGGATATTACATCATTAAAATTCCGCTTGCAGGAGTGCGTCTTTGTGATTTGGATATTGAAGTGAGTGATTCAATCGTAACGATTCGCGGGCAGCGCCGTCAAAGTGACGATGTCCTGTCCGAGCAGTATTTCCTTCAGGAATGCTTCTGGGGCGAATTTAGCCGCTCCGTGACCCTTCCTTGTACCATCGATCCTAAAAAGGTAAAAGCAACCTTTAATAAAGAATGCATTCTTAAAGTTCTCATTCCGAAAGAAGAGAGCACCGTTAAGGTTGTGCGCATCAATGAAGCATGAAAAGCACTCCATATGACAGCAAAGCTGCATACACGCCTGCGAGGATATCATCGATAACGACTGCTGCCGGCCAGTGTTCTTTTCGGTCGATCGCGCGGATACCGAATGGTTTGAAAAAGTCGAAGAAGCCAAATGCCAGAAGAATGAGTACGAACGTGGCTGGCGTCATGGGCGATGGCTGCCAGATCAGGAAAGGGGAAAATGCAACAAGAACACCAAGAAATTCATCAATGACGATCCAATGATGGTCGTATGTTCTTTGACTGCCCACAAACGGGATGCTCATGAGTGCGGAAAAAAATATGCATACAAAGAGAAGTACAATGATCAATAATCGTTGCCCTACAGATGCCGGAAGAAGTGCATGGAGAAGAAGACACGCCACTCCCGTAGCAACGGTGGCGATCACCGCACCGAGATGGGGAATGAATCCGACGCCGAAGAGACTAAGAAAGAGCTTGTATTTCATTATCCAAGTATGTGTATCGCTTTCCGGTATCCTTCCGGTGTTCCGGTGTCGAGCCGTTTCCCTTCACACACATAACCATACACGAAAGCATGCGGCAATTCTTTGATAAGGGCATCGATGAGACGGATCTCTTTCTGATGATCGCCATCGATCTCGGCGAGTGCGTTTATTGTTTGACGAGGAATAATGTATTTACCGACGACCCCAAAATTGGACGGCGCTTCATCCGGCGACGGTTTTTCGACGAGTCCGATGATCTTTTTCATCCGATCTTTTGATGCAATTTCATCAATGGCGGCGATGCCGTAGCTGGAAACGCGTTGAAGAGGAACTTCTTCGAGACAAAGCAGGTTCGCGCCTGACGGAAGACCTGCATATGCATGACACAGCTGCTCCAAACCGCTTTTCTCGCCGGCATACAGGTCATCGCCAAAGAGAATGGCGACAACATCACTCTTGATCCACTCCCGCGCCTGTAGGACGGCATGACCGTCACCGAGCGGTTCTTCCTGATAGACAGTGTGAAAATGAACATCATTATATCGCCTTAATTGTTCCAAAAGATTGAGTTTTCCTTTTTGTTCAAGCTTTGCTTCGAGTGCGGGATCTGCAGAGAAGTATTTCGGAATACTTTCTTTTCCATGACTGATGACAAAACAGATATCGGTAATGCCCACCTGCAAACATTCGTCGACGAGCAGTGCGATGAGCGGCTGATTGCCGATCGGAAGCATTTCCTTCGGAATATTTTTCGTCCACGGAAGAAATCGTGTTCCAAGGCCTGCAACGGGGAGAATTGCTTGTTGTAGCTTCATAAGAAGAGTGTAATTCCTTTGGTGTATTTTGACAAAAACTCCCCGGATTCGCTATAATGCACAGCGTACATACATATCCTTCACCTTTTCTTATTATGGCGTCTCTGAAAGCGCTTGAGCGCGAAAAACAGCAAGTGATCTATCCGGCATACGATTGCGTACATTTTCTCTCCATGGCGATTGACGATCCTGGTGTCTGGAAAAAGAGAAAAGAGGACCGGAAAAAAGTGGAGCGCGCATATAAAGAATTAGGTAAAATGCTTCGCGATCCGAAAAGCGTAAAAGTCATTGCCGCATGGTTTGGAGAAGAGAGTGCAGACAGCCCGTTGATTGAGTGGATGAAAGAAGTGCGCGAACAAGCAAAAAAACTCATTCTTGGTTCATAAGTCGTACATTCCTTATGAAAAAACCCCCGCACTGCGAGGGCTTTTTCTTTATGCGCATTTTATAGTCCTCTCTTCTTCAGTCGTTCATTCCGTCTATCAATGACTCCTTGAAGACGATTTTCAAGTTTGGTGATTTTCGCACTGATTTCCGCCTGCGACAGACCGCGCGCCTGCATGCGCTCTTCGAGACGATCTACGATGCTCCAGATGCGATCTTCAAAGGTCATTTCTGCACGCCCGCGTGACGGTTGCACAGTAGAACGAGCTTCTTGCTCCACTGTACGCAAGGACGGTCGTTCACGCGCGGTACTCACAGCAGGTGAAGCCGACCGACTGGATGCAACACCGCTGCCACGTCGCCCGCCTCCGCCTCCGCCGCTGCCGCCAGTGGCGTTCGTCGAGGAACCGCCCGTGACAAGGAACACCGCACTACTCGCATTGATCAAACCGTCCTGCGCGTCCGTGTAGCTGACACTGACGTCTCCATCTTTGGTATGTTGGAGTTTTCCATCGGTGGAAGCCGCTCCATTTGCCGTAAGGATTGAACCACGGAATATACCGGATTCTTTTTCCGTTTCTGTAAGAGTCACTGTTTCCGTATCAATGGCTGTGCCATCTTTACTAAGCGTCACCGTCACTGTCACTGTGTCTTTCACCGAACCGTCGATATTCTCATCGGAATCCGTAAGAGTGATGTAGATCGTTTCATCTTCACGGAAGGTTTCAAGACGCGCGTAACTGCTGTCTCCCACTACAAAGGCAGAACCCGAATGCGAGAGCACGCCCGTGTCGTCTTTGATCGTGCCATAGTTTACGATCTTTGCACCGGTGGCATAGAGCGTATGACCGGACATCGCAAGCAGCGAACCGGTGTTGATGGTGATGGTGCCAAGGATTGTCAACTTTCCTGCAAGCACGCCGGAGCTTGTCCTTGTCACAGTCAATGCCGTGATCTTCGCATTATTGGTATCAAGCACTTGACCTCTCTTTCCAAGGCCACCGTTCAACGTTAAGAGTGAATCACCAGATTGTGTGTAGGAACCTGCACTCCCTGTCTTAATCGAACCGGAAATCGTGACATTGGCATTGGAGCTGAAGGTCGACTGCGCATGATCGGCAATGGTGATTGCTCCACTGATGGCCAGTGTTGCAGAAGAGTGCGACAGGGCAAAGTTTCCGCGCGTGACGGTCAAGCTTCCCTTGAGCCGGAGTTTTGATCCCGAAATCAAAAGATCGTCAATCGTCGTTCCTGCGGTATTGTTGAGAATGATTCCAGAGAAACTGTTTGCCACGAGCGCATGTGTGGCGGATTCCGGAATGTAGGCAAACGCAAGCGTCTGATCTCCTGTCGTATTGTTAAAGAGGATTGTGCCCGAATAATAGAATTTTCCTCCGGTGTGCTTCAAGCTTCCCGATGTCGACCACCGGTGATTTGCCAAGCTGTTACTTATGACACCTCCCGACATAATGAGACTTCCCGACATTCCCAGTTTTGCTCCCGTTCCAATGACGAGACGTCCCGATCCAATGCGGGCTCCCGAACCTCCGATGATCAGTGTGGATGTCCCCGTAAAGATACTTCCCGTCCAAGATGGCGTCATGATAAGACCGCCGACAGTGATCGCCCCGCGCAGAGTGATCGTATGTCCGCTCGCCGCTTTTCCGTCAAAGATCGCAACGTCAGCCGCTCCCGGCACCGAGCCTCCGCCCGTTCCGCCTTCTGCTGTAGACCAGTTCTCTATATCGAACCATTCTTGTATATTCGCGGATGATCCCACGACCCAGTACCTTTTTGCCGCAAACGCCAGATCGGGAAGGATAAGAGAAACAATAGCCATGATGCTCATGACTACACGAAAGCCTCGCATGTTTTGCGCCAGCTTGTTCTTCGATAGAAGTGGGGTCGTCATAGGACGGGTACGTAAGAAATAAGAGAGAAGTCTCGATTGCATAGCGCGTCACGTTGCCGAGACGGCAACTACGCACATACAAACGTAAATGTAACGCAAGACGTTGCGCATAACACAGAAGTTTATCTTGAAAACAGTGCATTATAGTTTTTGATACCATTCACATACGTGCCATCTCATCCCGATCGCGCACGTCTCTACAGTTCCCGACGTAATAATTCTATTTCATCACGAATATCGGCAGCACGTTCGAATTCCAAATTCTGTGCGGCGAGTTCCATCTGATACTCGAGTTCGTCCATGAGACGCTTCTTTTCATCTTTGGGAATTTTTGTGTGATCATGCCTTGGACGGCGCAATTCCACTCTTCGATGTTCCTCTGCAATATCGCGCACGGCTTTTTCAATCGACTTCGGCGTAATGCCGTGTTTCGTATTATACGCCTCCTGAACGGAGCGACGGCGATTCGTCTCTTCTATTGCCGCATGCATGGCATCGGTCATCATATCCGCATACAACGTCACATGCCCGTTGATGTTGCGCGAACTGCGACCGATTGTCTGAATGAGCGCATCTCGCGACCGCAGGAATCCCTGTTTATCCGCATCAAGAATGGCGATGAAACTCACTTCGGGAAGATCGAGTCCCTCGCGAAGCAAATTAATCCCGACAATGATATCGATATCCCCCGTACGCAGCTGCCGCAGAACTTCGATGCGTTCCAATGTTTCGACGTCACTGTGCAAATATCGCACCTTATAATCCTCTTCCTTTAAGTAGTCTGTGAATTTCTCCGCCATCTTCTTGGTAAGCGTCGTCACGAGAACCCGTTCTTTACGAGAAATTGCCTCGTCCACTTCGCGAAGAATATCCTGTACCTGCCCTTCTGTCGGTTTCACCAGCACCGTCGGATCAAGAAGCCCCGTCGGACGAATAATCTGCTCTGTAATGTACTCTTTTGGCGTGTGCACATACTCATATTTTCCTGGTGTTGCAGACACATACACGCGCCGCGGAGCGCGCTCTTCAAATTCTTCAAACATGAGCGGACGATTATCATGCGCACTCGGCAAACGGAATCCGTATTCCACAAGATTATTTTTGCGACTGCGATTTCCTTCATACATGCCACCCACTTGCGGGATGGAAATATGCGACTCGTCCACAAACAACAGAAAGTCTTTCGGAAAGTAATCCAGAAGCGTCGATGGCGGCTGTCCGGGCACGCCGTGATTATGAAAGTAACGCACATAGTTTTCGATCCCCGTGCAATAGCCCGTTTCTTTGAGCATCTCCATGTCATACTCCGTCCGCATGCGCAGCCTCTCCGCCTTCGTCTGTTCTCCATGATCCAGCAGTTCCTTCTCACGTTCATCCAATTCTTTCATCATCCCCTCGCATGCACCGGTGATTTTCTCCTGACTTGTGACATTGTGCGCTGCCGGAAAGATCATGACTTCGTTCAAATCCTGCAGAAGTTCTCCCGTGAAACTATCCACTTCCTGAATCGTTTCCACTTCATCGAACGGCATTTCCATTCTGATCACGGTATCGCCTCCCGGAGGAAAGACCTCCACCGTATCACCAAGCACGTGCACCATTCCCTGTTTGAATTCCATATGACTCCGCCGATACTGGATATCCGTCAATCGGCGCAGGAAAGCATCCCGCTTGATCTGTTCTCCACGCTGTACGGTGATGGCCAGCGCCTCATAATCTTCCACATTCCCAAGACCATAAATGCAGGATACGGAAGCTACAATAAGCACATCCCGCCGCGTGAGGAGATTCATCGTCGCCGCATGGCGAAACTTCTCGATCTCTTCATTAATGGAAGCATCTTTCTCAATGTACGTATCCGTGTGAGGAATATACGCCTCCGGCTGATAATAATCGTAATAGGAGACGAAGTAACTGACGGCATTATCCGGAAAGAATTGCTGAAACTCGCTGCACAGTTGCGCCGCGAGCGTTTTATTATGCGCGAGCACCAGCGTCGGCTTCTGGAACTCCTGCACAATATTGGCCATCGTGAATGTTTTTCCCGTTCCCGTCGCTCCAAGAAGCGTCTGATGCTTCTGCCCTGCATAGAGCCCATCAAGTAATTTCGCAATAGCTTTCGGCTGATCTCCCGTCGGCTCATACGGCGCCACCAAGCGAAATGCATTCTTTTTGAGCATAGTGAGGAAGTATACCTTTCTTCGATGGGTCATACTATACTCGTTCTGTGATCGATGTGACCGATCTCCAGAACCGGCCGGAGGAGTATCAAAAAGCAGCAAACGTGAAAGGAATAGACATTTCGGTGAAAGAATTTCTCACGCTCGACGAACTTCGGCGCGAACTTACGAAACGCGTGGACGAGATGCGCGCAGAGAAAAATGCCGTCAGTAAAAAGATTCCAACAATGAAAGACACGGAAAAAAATGACGCCATTGCGGATATGAAAAAACTCGATGGAATGCTTGGAAAAAATGAAGAGCAGTTGCGGGACACCGAACATGACTGGATGAACATGCTTCTTCGTTTGCCGAATATCCCTCATTCAGATACGCCGATTGGAAAAGACGATCGTGAGAATGTTGAAGTAAAACAGTGGCCAGACCCTTCGACAAAGCTCAAAGTGACACCTAAAGGTGTCAAAGATCACGTTCAACTTGGCGAAGATCTTGACATCATCGATATTCCCCGCGGAGTAAAAATTGCAGGATCGCGCAGTTACTTTCTCAAAGGCGCAGCGGTGCAACTGGAGCTCGCGCTCCTTCATTACACGCTCGATCACCTGATTGCAAAAGGCTTCACCGCGTTCGCGCCCCCCGTTCTCACTCACAAGGATTGCCTGATCGGAACGGGATTTTTTCCCGGAGCAGAAGAGCAAACGTATGCTCTCAAAGACGATGATCTTTATCTTATCGGAACATCCGAAGTCTCTGTGTGCAGTTATCATAAAGATGAAACACTCGATATCTCAACACTCCCCAAACGCTACTGCGGGATCAGCAATTGTTTTCGACGAGAAGCCGGCACATACGGAAAAGATACGAAGGGACTCTACCGCGTGCACCAATTTCAAAAAGTCGAGCAAGTGATCCTCTGCGAAGCGGATGAGAAAAAAGCACTGGAACTTTTTGAAGAGATTCGCACACATGCGGAAGACATTCTGCAATCACTGGAACTTCCCTATCGTGTCGTGCAAGTCTGCACAGGAGACATGGGACAAGGAAAAGTATGTATGCAGGATATCGAAACATGGATGCCATCGCGCAATTCCTACGGCGAAACACACAGTTGCTCGTATCTCGGAGATTTTCAGGCGAGGCGATTGAATATCAAGTATACAGACGGAAATGGAGACCGACATTTCGTGCACACGATCAATAACACCTGTATCGCAAGCCCGCGCATTCTCATTCCCCTCATCGAGACCTATCAGAATGCGGATGGAAGTATAACGGTTCCGACAGTTCTGCGTGCATATATGGGAGGAAGAGAAAATATAGCTGTAAGCGGTACGTTGTAAGCGATAAGCTCTCTCTATGCTTCTTCTTCTTATTGGATCCGGCACCGTTGGACGTGATGCGATTATTGAGCGTTTCTTAAACAGTCATCCCGATTGGCGGTTCGTCAGCGTCGATGATCAGGAAGAAGTATTCCTGGAACTGCCTGAAGAAGAACAAGACGATCCGGAAAAAGGAATTGTGGCAGTCGATACGCGGGAATTTTTCGTAACAACCATCCTGCAGTGCACGCAGAAACTTCAGGAGCAGAACTTGCATATCATCGCCGCATGTGATGACTTGCCGGAGCATCTCTTCACGCTTATGCGCAGCACACTCGGCAACAATCTTCTCATCATCCACATCGGCGGCGTGCATTCTGTGGAGAAGGGAAAGGAAGAACTCTACGATCACTTTATCGATACCAAAACGACGTCGGTGAAGGATGCACAGATACAGTTATCGAAACTGATTCAGACACCCTGATGAGCGCTGGCTTTTCCATGCATATTTTCTTTACACGTTTTCCTCTCGAAAGCCAATTCGGCGGCGCCGAGGTACAGACGTTAAGTTTGATGGAAGGATTGAAAGAAAGAGGACACCATGTTGCATTTTTAGGATCATGTCCCGTGTTGCTCGAGAAATGTTTTGCATTGAGCGTTCCTTATTTCGATTTGAACATCGGACCGCCTCCGGTCACAAAATGGCATGCGATCAGTTTTCTGTGGCGACAATTTTTGATGAGAAAAAAGTTGATCAATGCCATAAACGAACAACCCGTAACACGTAACGAGCAACGAGTTATCTTCATGCTCTCTCTTTCCGAAAAACTCCTCTTAACAACATGGGCTGCTCAAAATAAAATACCCGTTTTCTGGATCGAACACGACAGCATCGGGCGCTGGCTTCGCTGGAATCCCTGGCTCCCCAAACTTCGGCGATTGAGCCGACTTGCAACAACTGTCGCTGTGTCGGATATGAGCAAACGGATGTATCTCGATTTGGGATGGAATCCAGAGAATACCGTCGTCATTCCGAATGGGATTGATCTACGAAAATTTTACAAAAGGCAGAAGATACTTCGTTCTACCACCTTTCATATCGGATGCGTTGCTCGTTTATCCCCGGAAAAAGGCGTCGACATTCTCATAAAAGCCGTCAAAAATATCCCGAACATTCACCTGACCATTGTCGGCACCGGCCGTGATGAAAACTGTATTCGGAAACTTTTGGAGCAGTCTACTCTAGAAACCCATTCCAATGACGAAGGGCAAGTCTATCACCTATCACCTACCACCTCCGTAACGATACTGCCTTCTGTTCCAGACATCGTTTCTTTTTATCATTCTCTCGATCTCTTCATCCTCCCTTCTCGCGATCACGACCCTTGCCCGCTCGCTCCCATCGAAGCGATGGCCTGCGGCATACCGACCATCATGACCGATGCCTGCGGCACCGCGCAGTACGTGGAAAACGGAAAGGAGGCGATTGTCGTTCCTGCCGGAAACACGGAAGTTTTACATGAGGCCATAAAACAAACAACACTCCGCACATATGAAGCAGCATCTGTACAAAACACATTTTCATTCGAGAGAATGATCGACCGATACGAACTACTCTTCGCTCATTCTGCTAAACTATAGCTTGTGCCTGTCTTTCGCCTCATTCAGAAACATACACCGCTCATTCTTCTTATTTTCCTTGTACTCTCTCTTTTGTGGAAAGGCGGGAAAACTCTGGAAGTGACGTGGATTCTCGTGGCAATAAGCTGGCTCTGCACCGCGGCATATTGGTCGGCGCACAAAAACGAACGTGATTTCGTTTCGCCGCACATGTGGGGCTTCCTCATGTGTTTCGTCATATGGACGGTGTTCAGTCAACTATTTTCCCAAACACGAAACTACGGTCTTGACGAAGTCTTTCGCACGGGATCGTTGACGCTGATTTTCTTCTGGACCGCACGTTCATGGCGCATGGATGATACATCCTTTCGCAACAAACTCTTTCCCGTAGTCGCCTGCGTCACACTCATAAGCGCAATCATCGGCTTTGCGGTGTATGTGTTTCAGCCGGTCAATCGTTTTGTCGGCACGTTCTTCGACGGGCGATTTCACACAGATTACTGGCCAAACGGTTACGCAGAATATCTTCTTCTTGTCTGGCCTGTCACAATCTGGTGGCTCTTGAAGCAGGCACAGAACAACCAAAAAAAGATTTTTTTCGCACTGATCTGTTCCGGGTTCCTTTTAAGCACATTGTTCTTGAGTTATTCCCGCGGAGCACTCGTTGCCTTCATCGGCCAGATTCTCCTTCTTGCATTCACTTTTTACCGGACATCACAGAATGTTCCCGCACACATTCGCCAAAAACGCCGGCGACGCGCAATCCTTCTCGCCAGCTCGCTCGCAGTCATCAGTGGAATGCTGTTTTTCATAGTGAACGAGAGTCGCAGCGCGGTTCATCCCGTCCAGAACATTGCAGAAAAAATCACCTTCAAGGCAGCGGAAGGAACATCTTCCGCATCAGAACGCCGGCAATTCTGGCATGATGCGTTTCAACTGACAAAAAAGCGACCGCTGTTTGGATGGGGTCCTTATAGTTTCCGTTTCGTTCACACGTCTCTGCAGAATGATGTTTTTGCGACTTCGGATCATCCACATAATTGGTTCCTGAAAATCGCGGCGGAGCGCGGTATTCCCGCTGCTCTGCTGCTCTACGCGTTCCTCTGGATCCTTTTCATTCCTCTCCTCAAAAAATTGATTCAAAAATCCCGAAAGGGCGCCATGATGCCTGAGTATCATCTTCCTCTCATTCTCGGGCCTCTCGGCGTACTCGCACATGTACTTATTGATTACAATCTCCAATTTGTCGGCGTCGCTCTTCCTTTCTGGATATTCCTCGGCATTCTCGCCGCCACGCACATGCAAACAGTGCGCCATGCAACATGGGATCATCCCGTCACCCGGCAATGGGTGTGTGCGGCCGAAGTTCTGTTGGCTTCGCTCTTGCTGCTCCTCGCCATCGTCGAAGGACGTTACCTCCTTCTTTCCTCATTCGGCCGTCATGCGGAAGCGCGCAAAGACCCGATCACGGCACTTCACTGGTATGATCAGGCGCGATACGAATATTTCAGTCGTGATCTTCATCTTAGTCGCGCATCCCTCTACCAAGAGATAGGAGAACTTGATCAGGCGGTCGATGCAGTGAATATGTATATCATGCAAAATACTCATGATGCACGCGGATGGCTTCGTAAAGGAGATATTGCCATGAAACAGCAGAATTTCGGCGACGCGCGTTTTTCCTATGAAAAAGCGTTTTCTCTCGGCAAATGGAATCATCTCGGCGCCGCGCGCGGACTTCTCCAAGTTTTTCTCCGCGAGCATGCGAATGATGCAGAAGAGTGGACAGCAAGGATTCGCAGCCTTCTTCCTTTCTATCTTCATGCGATTGAACGCAATACACACTTCATTGCGCTCACCCCAAACGTGGAAGAATTTCTCTCCATCACTCTTCTGCTCGCACGCTTTTATCCCGATGATGCGCCGCTTTTCGAGGCTATGGGCGCAAAGACAGACCGCGAAGCACGAGAGGAGAGGGAGAGGATTGCGGCGAGGCCGAGGGGGAGATTATGGTAATGTGCCATCACCATAGAGTATGTCCTCCGTCGGATGTCGATAAAGTGGCGTCTGTAAGCGTTTCTGATCGTACACATGACCAAGGAGACCGATGGAACGACCGAGCGCAAAAAGGCCGTTTAAGTAGTTCATATCGAAAAAGCTCTCGCGAATCTCATCGGGAAGATGCGGCAGAAGAATATCAACAAGCGTGACTGCAATCGCACCGTCCACATTCAGAATAAGATTCGGCTTTTTGCCCGTCGTCATTTTTTCCACTTCCAATGCATAATCTGTCACAGGAAGCGCATCGAAATTTTCCTTTGCGAATTTCAGCAAGGCTGTGACGCGCGTATCGGGATGATGAAGCGTCTTTACTTTGTGCCCGATGCCGGGAATGCGTTCGCCTTTTCCTTTCATCTCCTGGATAAAATCATGCGGTGATAGACCGCGATTTCGTGCATCATAGAACGCGCGTGCCGCACTATCCACCGCACCACCGAACCGCGGGCCAATCGTCAGCAGTCCCGAACACAACGCATCAATCGGATCTTTCCCCGCACTTGCCGCCACAATCGCATTGTGCGCACCCGCGACTGCAGGACCGTGATCGGCAACCGCGCAAAGAATCATTTCAAGATACCGCAAAACAGGTGATGGCAATTCCGTCTTCCACCAAAGCCGGGCAAGCACCGGGATAAGCGCACCATCGGCAATATACTCGGCAATGGGGCGATCGCCGTACAGCGATTCTTCGCCAAAATCCGAACTGATCGTACACTGAAAGTGCGTGTGTGTTTGCACTGCGGGCATGTCCGGCACTATGGGTTCCGTCATTTCTCCAATACTACCCGACGATTTCAGCTTCTGGAAGATGTTTTCTATGGTTTCCGGGAGTTCTTCGAAGCACGAAGGAACATGCGCGCCAGCCTCTCGCAGAATCGTATTTTTCGCTTCTGCAGTCTCTGCCGCACTTGCCGCCCATGCGCCGGCATGCCCGAACTGGACATCTTTGGGGAAGTATGCGGCAGAAGTTCCCGATACCCACGCAATAAGCGGCTTCGCGATCACCCTTTTTTTTACGGCATCGGCAATTTCCTCTTCTTCCCGTCCGCCGATCTCACTAAGAATTACATGAAATTTGATATCGGGATTTTTTTCAAAACGAATCAGATGCTCAAGCATATGCGATCCCGGATACCGATCACCGCCGATCGCAATGCCTTCCACGATGCCATCGGCATGTTCCGCGATCATCCGATACATCTCATTGCTTAATCCTCCGGATTTGCCGACGTATCCCACAGACCCTTTTCGATAGAGCTTACTTTTGAGAAAATGCTCTGTACTTCCACCGGAGTCTCCTATGCGAAACGCTCCGGCGGTGACGGCACCGACCGTTGCGGGACCAATGAGAATGGAGGTTCTTGGACAAGCGTTTATCCATTGTCGGACATCTCGTTCTGGTATTCCTTCGGCAATCGTGGCAATGACACGATACTTTCTCTTCATTGCCTCCTGTACAACTGTGCTTGCGCTGCGCAGCGATGCGAAGTTTACAAGGACATCTGCATCGAGATGTTTTTCTTGTACATCACAAAGAGTACGGTATGCGGGAATCAGGAATTCCGTCTTTCCGTAAAACACTTTCTCCGGTGCGCCACTTTCTCGGTCCACGATTGCCGCTACGCTGGGACGACGTGCGCACACATAATCAAAATCTAGCATGCGCTGGATGGAGACAGATTTTCTGCCATAGACAACTGCCAGTGTGTTGCTGGTAAACAAGGTATTCATACAATATGCATGATTTGTATGCCTAATTCTTTCACTGCCTTCCCCATAACTTCCGTCATCCCCACCTCTGCCCCATGCGTTTCACACACAATGCCCATTCGGTCACATGCTTCTTGCAGAAGTTTCAATCCTTCCCGATCATTCGGACCCGCACGACGAACATAGATCTTCGTATCCTTCAATTTTTCCTGATAGTTCTCCAATGCGCGAATGACACCGGTGAAGGTTTTTTTAATATCAGTGAAGTTCGCGATACCACCGCCAATGATAAGGACTTTGGCACTGTCGCTCTGCGTCATCACCTCCAAAATATTCTTCGTATATTCCTCCATCTCATCCGTACTTGGATTTCCCGACCACTCCCCGTAATTTGCCAACTCCTCCGCAGGCGCACTATTCATAATCGCATCCGCGTAGATGATCGACGCTCCTCCTCCCGCAACCATCGTCCAGATGCGACCACGTGGATTCAGTAACACAAATTTTAAAGAGCTCCCCGTCCGTGCATCCAATTCGCGAATGACTTTTTCCTGTACCGAGATTTCCGTACCAAACCCTTCGGGGATATCCCATGCCCCCCATGTATTTTTTTGTCGGAATGCCGCAGCCATATCCACGCGACATACGGCGTCGAGGAGATAGATTTTTCCCTGCTCATAGACGAGTGGATTGATCTCGAGATACCCAAGATCGCATGTACGAAATATGGTGAATAGCCCCCGCACCGTATCACGTAATTCTTTCGGGATGGATGCAAGATCCGGCTCTTTATCCAATGACACTGCAATCTGCAGAACGGATTCGCCTTGCTCCTCTATTTCCATTCCTCCTTTTGCGGAAAATAACACGACATCGCACGTTCGCTCACACGTGAATGCAAGGTAATATTCCTTTTCATGCGCAATGAAGGGTTCGATGAGAAAGTGGTTCAGCTTTCCCTTCTTTCCATGAATTTCCACTTCTCTTCCGCGCCACTCTTCAATCTGATTTTTCGCCTTTTCTCTGCTCTCAACCACACTCACAAATCCCAGTTTTCCACGCTTGCCGAAAAGTTCATCGACTTTGACAACACATTTCCCCAACACATCACCCTCAAAAAACTCCGGCTTCCCCACACCTCTCCACTGCTCGTGGATCAATCTTTTCGCCTGCGCTTCGCGGATAGGTTTTTGGGCCATTCTCTGCCAAATAATACCATCCACCTCTCGCCATCGCCATCCCCATCCACAGAATACACGACTTCAAAATTGAAAATTGAGGATGGAGCATTCAGTATAGTACCCCCATGTATCTGTTTCTCTTTTTTCTCCTCTTTTCATCAACAGAAGCGGAAGCCGCTTCTCTCCCTCCACATATCCTTTCACGTGCACAGTGGGGAGCGGATGAAGAACTCCTCTTCTCGCGAAAACGTGAAACCTATGAACAGGATCGCATTGAATCGGATGAAGATCGCCCGGCGGAGGACATCGCGCCTTCCAATCGAATAACCGACTGCCGGCGTTGGCAAGAGGAACATCCTGAAGAATTCGTTGTTGCACAAACAACGAGACGTGACGAAGCGGACAGGCTTTACCGCTGGCCATTACAGTACGCATCTGATGTACGGATGATCGTCATTCATCACACTGCCCTGAAAATCGGCGATGACGAACGTTCGCCTAAAGAGCGCGTACAAGCGCTCTACGAATATCATGCCGATGGAAAAGGCTGGGGTGATATCGGTTATCACTACATCGTCGATGAAGAAGGAAACATCTACGAAGGACGACACGGAGGAGATCGTGTCGTCGGCGGTCATGCATACTGCTGGAATACCGGCACCGTCGGTATCGCTCTTCTGGGAAATTTTGAAATTGAGAAACCGACGCAGGCGCAAATCAAAAGCCTTCAATGGCTTCTCGATCACCTTGTGAAGAAGTATGACATTCATGTAAATCGCAGCGTGCGTTTTCATGGGAAAGACCTGCCTCCGATTGTCGGCCACGATGATCTCATGGCCACTGCATGCCCCGGCCACTACATGGATGCCGTTCTGTCACAAGTACGCAAAAACGTGTGGACAGGACACCTGACTGCTTCCGTGACGTTCCCCGGAAACATCGCAAAAAAAAGGCGCACTTCAGAACGCGCACGTGCGCGTCTTATGGCATCTCCCATTATTGATCGGCGTGTCCTCGTAGAGCAATCACGTCGCAGGCAAACATTTTTTTCTCCGCTCATTCCACAAGTTTCTCGTGCACAGGATTCATCAAACGAACAAACTGCCATTATGCACACTCCTCACATACGCGAAACCCGTGAACCAGAGCAAAGCACGGTTCAGGGCATCGCCCGTGAACCAGAGCAGACGTCTATTCGAATCCACCTTACGACAAAACACAACCCTCTCACTATTCTTTTACCCATAACCACACGCATCAATGAAGAGTCTCCCTTGGGAGGTATGCTCACGTTTACGCAATCGGGAAACGCCTGCAAAGCGCAAATCCGTCATAAGACGATTCGCGATGCCGTCATCCGCATTGATCCGGGAAACGGCATTCTCACGCTTCAGAACGGAGAGGGAACGCGACGATACCGCGGTATTCTCGAGTGTCGCATTATGAACGGGGAAATCACACTCATTAATGAGCTTCCCATCGAGCAATATCTTTGGGGGCTTGCAGAAGAGCCGGACAGCGAGCCATTTGAAAAGCAACGTGCCTTCTCCATCGCCGCAAGAACATATGCTGTTCATTATCTGCAGAAACAATTTCGGAAATTCCCGGGAAAACCTTACGACGGATCAGATGATCCCGCCATATTCCAGTCTTATGGCGGCGCCGACTTTGAGGCACGTAATCCACAGTGGGTCCGCGCCGTGCAATCGACTCAACATCACATTCTGATAAAAAATGACGTCCCCATCCGGGCGGCATACTCTTCGTCAAACGACGGCCGTACACGCTCACCGAAGGAAGTCGGTTGGATCACGTTCCCCTTCGCAGAAATTTTCGCAAGCAAACCGGATCCGTGGTGTACGGGCCAAGATAATCGCGGACATGGCGTCGGCATGTCCGGCTGCGGGGCGGAAGGGCAAGCCAACGAAGGGAAAAAGGCGGAAGAAATTTTGGAATATTATTATCCGGGAACACTCCTTGGAAAATGAAAAATCACGGATACTCATGACAGGGCGTCATTCTTGCGCTACTCAATGGACGCCTGTTCTTTCCGTGGATTTTTCAGATGTTCCACAACCCTGAATCCCGGCACGCGATTTATTTGTTCAAGCACGCCTGTACCCTCCGGCGTTTCTGAAAGAGCCACTAGTCCTTCTGCAAGCGGTTCCCGCAATCTCCCAAGAAATGTACGTGCATCCCGTTCATATCTGTCCTGTTTTTCAAAAAGTCCCACGAAGAGCCGATTGCCTGCTTCTTCATGAAATTCACTTACCAAATTTCGCACGCGCAGAAAACTTTCCATCTTCCCCCGATCCATACCGGGACGTCGCACAAGGTCTATGAGTTCCTGCATATCCTGCGCGAAAATCTTTTCTGATGACTGCGTATTCATATGCATTCAATAATACGAATTATGAAAAGAGTGTCAATCTACGCAACACCTGTCATCACGCCCTCGGACTTCGATATGATCTTTTTAAGCTCTTCCATTCGTGGCGTCTCTTCCCACTGTACATCCAGATCTTCGCGGCCCATGTGTCCGTAGGCGGCAAGACCACGGTACTGTGGACGAAGCAAGTCAAGATCACGAATAATCGACGCCGGACGCAGATCAAATATCTCTCGCACCGCGCGTTCCAGATGATCATCTGATACCACACCGGTGCCAAATGTATCTATATAGACGGAAACCGGTTCTACGACACCGATCGCATACGCAATCTGTACTTCAGCTTTTCGGGCAAGCCCGGCCTTCACGATGTGTTTTGCCACCCATCGCGCCGCATACGCTGCAGAGCGATCGACTTTGCTGGGATCTTTTCCCGAAAATGCCCCGCCACCATGACGGCTGTATCCGCCATAGGTGTCCACAATGATTTTGCGACCCGTAAGGCCACAATCTCCCGGAGGTCCTCCGATCACAAACCGGCCAGTGGGATTGATGTGATACACAGTTTTCTCATCAAGATAGTCGCCGCATACCGGCTTGATCACATGCTCCTGTACATCTTCACGAATCTGTTCAAGAAAAACGTCTTCTTCATGCTGCGTCGAGAGAACAACTGCAGCAACACGTTCCGGTTTACCGGAATCGTCATATTGCACACTCACCTGACTCTTTCCATCGGGACGCAGATAGGAAAACGAGCCCGTCTTTCGCATTTCGGTCAGACGTTGCGTGAGTTTGTGTGCAAGAGAAATGGGAAGTGGCATCAATTCCGGTGTCTCATCGCAGGCAAATCCAAACATGAGCCCTTGATCACCCGCGCCCTGTTGCTCTGAAAGATTCGTAATGGCATCCACACCAAGAGCAATATCCGGACTCTGTTCACCGATGCACACCATAACGGCGCACGCTTTATGATCGAAACCGAATTTTGCATCATCGTAACCGATTTCTTTAATCGTTTGTCGTGCGATACCGGCAATGTCGATATATCCGCTCGTACGCATTTCGCCGGCAACAACCACGAGACCCGTTGTCACGAGACACTCGCAGGCAATATGCGCATACGGATCCTGTTTGAGCGCATCGTCGAGAATCGCATCAGAAATCTGATCGCACATTTTATCAGGATGACCTTCGGTTACCGATTCGGATGTAAAGACGTAAGACATGGAATGAAGAGGAAGGAAATAGAGTGCGTCCTTCCGCTTCGAGAAGACACGGTGTCCACCTATCTTTCTCGTAGCGAGCTGGAGTTCCCACATACTTCTCTACGGAAGAGCTGGGGGGTATCTCGGACGGGCCAGTTCCCGATTCGATACCTCTCTTGATAGGACAAGCGCAGAGTACACATGCGTATGAGATAGTGCAACTCCTCCGTAACCCGCTGCTCGCGCTTCATAGAGAAACCACCTACAATGAAACTTCTTTCTGTATTGTTACGTATGCTTCATACGAATACACCATTTACACTTATTCTCTTCGGTGCATCGGGGCATTTGGCACGAATGAAAATTTATCCTGCACTCTATGTGCTCGCACTCAAAAAACGCCTTCCGGAGAACTTCACCATCATCGGCTTCTCGCGCACAGATATGCACGATGAAGTTTTTCGTTCTCTGGTGCGCGTGGCAATCGAAAAAGACATGCCCGAAGTGAATACCATCGTTCTCGATCAACTTCTTTCACACATGCATTATTGTCAAGGGCAGTACGATAATCAAAAAGATTTTGAGAAGCTCGCCGGACGATGCGAGGAACAGGAAGATGGGTGGAAAAATCCGGTGAGACTTGCCTATCTCTCCATTCCACCAAGTGTTTTTTCTGTTGTTCTTGGCAATCTCTGCAAAGGCAGAGTACATGACCATAAAAAGGGGGAGGATTTTCGCTGCATCGTCGAAAAGCCTGTCGGGAATGATCTGCAAAGCGCCAATACCATTATAGATGAACTGATGCAGTGTTTTTCTGAAGAAGAGATTTACTTTCTCGATCACTATCTCGGCAAGGAAGCCGTACGCAATGTCTACTATCTGCGCTACGCCAATCCCATTCTGGAACGCCTGTTTAAAAATACACTCATTCATCATGTCGAAATCACTCTCGCCGAACCGAAAGGAATCGAAGGGCGAGCGGGATATTTTGATGCTGTGGGAACATTTCTCGACATGTTTCAATCGCATCTTCTTATGATCAGCTCGCTGCTCACGATGAGACTGGAAGGTGATGATGATTTTTCTTCAAGCCGCCAAAATGCACTGGAGCAACTCTATCTTCCCCCCGCTTTGTCTCTTGACGATGTCGTATTACAGGGACAGTACAGTGGCTACGACGATGAAAAAGGCGTGTACAAAAACTCACGAGCCAATACATACGCCGCCCTCAAACTTCTTTCACGTACATCCAGATGGCAAGGCGTTCCGTTTTATTTGCGCAGCGGAAAATGCCTCGAAAAAAAAGAAACACGCATTTCGATTCAATTTCAGGAACCGCATACCGTTGGGGAAGGGAGTCATCCCAACCGTCTCGATATCATCCTTCAAGGAGAAGCCGGCATGCGGATACACTTACAGACAAAGCTCGGCGGTTCTGAACCACGCTTCCGTCCACTCCTTCTCGAAGATCCGCTCGTCTGCGTGGGGGATTGCCTGCCCGAACATGGTCTTTTGCTTCTCGAGGCCATTGCTCGCAAGAAACAGTGGTTCCTCTCCTTTGAAGAAGTGCGCGTCGCATGGCGGCTTATCGACCCTATACAGAAACACTTACAACAAAAGTCAACACCATTATATCTGTATACGGCGGGCTCAAGTGGTCCAGCCGAAGCAGATGCATGGATTGCTCGAGATGGGATACACTGGTGCACATAATGTACCTCAAAGATGTTCGTTTCGCTTCCTTTCTTCCTGTTGCAGCATTGGCTCTTGCCATCGCAAATTTTCTGCAATTTTTCTCGACTTCCACCGGACAAATTTCTCTGACAGGAGTGTTTTCTGATGTCCCTCTTCATCATCCGAATATCGAGGCCATTGATTACCTTGCAGAAAAAAATCTCGTCAGCGGGTATCCCGATGGCACATTTCAACCGGAACGGTTGATCAACCGTGCGGAATTGACAAAAATCGTCACCGGAAGCGTGTATGGATCTCTTGATATTGAGAATTGTCTGAATACGATTTCGTCATCGGATCTCTATGCACCAAACCTCCTTTTCAGTGACACTGCGCTTCATCATTGGTTTTCGAAATATGTGTGCATCGCTAAACTCAACCGTTTTATTGGCGGGTATCCCGATGGTACGTTTCGTCCCGACATCACCATCAATTTTGCCGAAGCCGCCAAGATTCTTAGCTTGGGATTCCAGATCGAAACCTCACGGACTAACGATTCCAATCCATGGTATCGAGGATACGTTCAAGATATCGCGAATGAGAATGCCATTCCGCTTTCCATCCAACGCTTTGACCAGTCAATCACGCGCGGGGAAATGGCCGAAATGATCTATCGACTTGACGCAAATCTTCGCACTCTTCCGTCACGGACATATGATGAAATTGATATTTGATACTTGAGAATTGAACTATGTCATCCATATTCGATCAGATCAATTGCAAAGATCATGCAGAATTTGTCGAAAAAAGCGCGGATATCATCGCATCATCTATTCAAAAATCCATTACGGGTCGCGGTGAATGCCTTCTTTGCCTCTCGGGTGGCAAAACTCCTTGTCCAGTCTATACAGAAATCGGGAAGCGAAAAGACATCGATTGGCAGAAGGTCTCGATCTTCCTTTGCGACGAGCGCTACGTTCCCAGAGATCATACGATGAGTAATCAGAAACTCATTCACAAAACACTGCTTCGTCATGATCAATTACTTGTCGGCAGCAGCCAATTTCCCAATACTTCTCTTCCTTTAGAACATTGCATCGCCGATTATGCTGCTCGAATAAAAACACTGTGGCACAATCACAGTACTGATATTGCCATTCTCGGCATGGGGATCGACGGACACACGGCATCGCTTTTTCCGCCGCTTTCTGATGCAGAACTCGGCGACGAAAAACTTGTGCTTCATACCACCACTCATCAGTTCGCCGTTCATGACCGCATCACGCTCTCCTTGAATGCGCTGGCCGCATCACGGCATTGCATCGTGTTGCTCACGGGAGAAAAGAAACGGCACATATGGGAGGAAATGATGTATAGCAATGAAGATGAACGCCGATGGCCCATGAAGCGGATATTGGAAATATGTGATGTGACCGTCGTGACGGATTGGGAGGGCGAGTTTTATACGCAATTGATTTCCAAAAAATGATCCACGATATTGCCGCCCGCAACGCAAACGACATCAATGCGATATCCACCATCAAAATCTTTTTCGGTAATCCACCGCTTTGCAGCGCGCGTCATGCGTTTGCGTTTTTCCCACGTGATATTCATTTCCGGCAGATACTCACTCTCTTCGCGCGACCGCGTTTTCACTTCGACAAAGACTAGCGTCTGATCAGCCGGATCAAAGGCGATGATATCGATCTCATCGTGCTTTCCGACATGCACATTGCGATCGATAATGCGATATTTTTTGCCCTTCAGATAGCGCGTTGCGAGATTTTCACCTTGCCGACCGACCTGGAAGTGCAGAGCATTTTTTTCCCTTTTGAAAAACGATGGAATACATAGTTGCATAGATACATGCATAAATATTTTTCCTGTTCTTGTCCACAAATATCTGTGGACAGAAAGGTGTACGAAAGTACACTCATATTTGTTATACGTTCTACCATCTCATTCATGCTCACTAAAATCTCTTCATTCGCACATATTGGTCTTCGCAGCGAACACATCACCGTTGAAATCGGCACGCATCGCGGTACAGGCGGCATCACGATTGTCGGTCTTGGAGATACCGCCGTACAAGAAAGTAAACAACGTATCAGTCTCGCTTTTCGCTCCAGCGGATTTCGCATCCCCACCGGACACACCATTATCGTCAACCTCGCGCCGGCAGACGTGAAGAAAGTCGGCCCGCGATTCGATCTTCCGATCGCACTCGGCATTCTCATCGTGCACGAACTTGTGGATATTCCAAAGGATGCTCTCGAACGCACCGTTGTTCTCGGCGAACTTGCCCTCGATGGGAGCCTGCGTCATGTGTCCGGCGTGCTGCCGGCAACCATTGCCGCACGCAATGCCGGTATGAAGCGCGTCATTGTGCCCATGCCCAATGGACCCGAAGCCGCGCTTATCCCGGACATCGAAGTCATTGCGGCAGAAAATCTGACCGAGCTCATTGCCATTCTCGCCGGCGAAAAGCAAAAGCCGACTATTCCGCCTCCGGCAAGCAGTCCCGTGCATGCCGTGAATACAAGTGTGGATTTCGCCGATGTCCGAGGACAAGCCCATGCAAAACGCGCACTCGAGATCGCCGCTGCCGGAGGACATAATATTCTGATGAGCGGAGCACCCGGTGCCGGAAAGACGCTCCTCGCACGTGCGCTGCGCGGCATTCTGCCGCCATTGACGCGAGAAGAATCCATCGAAGTCAGCCAGATTTATTCCGTAGCCAACCTCCTCTCCACGGAAGAACCTCTTCTCCGTCATCGCCCCTTTCGTACCGTACACCACACGGCAAGCGGCGTGAGCATCGTCGGCGGCGGGCAAACGCCCGGACCGGGTGAGATCAGCCTCGCCCACAAGGGCGTTCTCTTCCTCGATGAACTTGCGGAATTCCCCGCAAACGTCCTCGAAGTCTTGCGTCAACCTCTTGAAGATCAGACCATCACCATCACACGCGCACAGGGAAGCGTGACATTCCCCGCAGAATTTCTTCTTGTCGCCGCCATGAATCCGCCAGAGTACAGTCCCGGAAGCATCAGGCGCATCAAACGACGGATCAGCGCACCGCTGCTTGATCGTATTGACCTCACGATTTCCGTGCAACCGGTTGCTGTCGATGACTTGCAACAGCAACACAATGATGGAGAATCATCGGCAACGATTCTGGAACGCGTCGAGAGAGCACGGGAAAGACAACAGAAACGCTTTACCGATCTTCCCATTTCCATTAATAAAGCAATGGGCATTAGAGAGTTGCGCACGTTCTGCGTTCTTGACCAGCAGTCGGAAACATTGCTGAAGCAAGCAGTCGAACGCCTGCGTCTTTCCGCCCGCAGTTATCATCGCACTATCAAAGTGGCACGAACCATTGCAGACCTCAACGAATCTGATGCCATCCGAGCAACACATGTCGCAGAAGCCCTGCAATATCGACAGACAATCGGCATAGAGGATTGAGAATAAAAAAGATGCTACACTGGTCACCAATGCCTTCCATTCACCGATTTTCTCATGAATTACTTGTCATTGCCGTTACATTCGGCGTCATTGTATTGAGCCTGGCCGACCGACAAAACCTGCAACAGGCAAGCATGAGCTATACAGATCGCACCGAGACCTACATCGACGGCGCCGCATTTTCGCAGGAAGAGCGCGTTGCCATCAGCCTTCTGACAAATCTTGGCGCTGTTTCCGGAAATCCCGATGGGACATTTGCACCGCAGAATCAACTCAACCGCGCGGAATTTATAAAGATCGCGCTTTTGAGTTCTCCGGGATTTCTCGTACCGATCGAAAGCGAACGCTGTTTTCCGGACGTACAGAAAGCAGATTGGTTCAGCGTGTACGTCTGCTTTGCAAAGGCACAAAACATTGTCCAAGGATATCCGGACGGATTATTTCAGCCGGGACGAGTGGTGAATTATGTGGAAGCGGTCAAGATCTTGAGCGAGATGTATGCATATGATCTGCAAAAACAGCAACGTGGGGAACAATGGTACGTGCGCTACCTCAACGCGGCACAAGCGCGTGGAGTCTTGCTTCTCCAAGGACTCGCACCGGGTCATCCGCTCACGCGCGGACAGATGGCGCAACTTGCAGCGGCCTTCCGCGTAGAAAGAGAAGGAGAACTGGAAGAATATCGGGCGAGAGAACGGGGCGAAGAAGGGCATGATGAAATACAAGATCCCGGGGATACCGGTAATTCCTCGGACTCTTCGGCTTCTTTGTATCCCTTGGAATCCGTATATTCACAGCCCACAACGAGTCATTTTCTGATGCTCGGAGACACTGCGCCGGTTGCTGATGGACTTTTTATCAATACCCGCGAGGATGGCATCATTACGCTCATTCAAATCACGATTGAGAAAAATGTGAAGTCTTTGCGATCGTTCCATCTCGTCGATGAGCATGGCACGTTGATTGCAAAATTGAACGTCGAACTCAACAGCACACAAGAGCGTCTGAAATGGGAAGCCCGTGAGAACGCGTTCGTGGAAGAATTTTTCATCGCAAAGAATGATGCGACTCCACTCTTCCTTCTGGCAGAACTTCGAGATCGCGATCTCGAAGGGGGTATCCCCGGAGAAATTTTGGAGGTGCGCGACTGGAGCCTGATCATGCAAAGTCTTGATCATGAGCGAAGCTGGCAATTCCTTCCCGAAAAAAAAGTGCACCCTTTCCATCAGACTGTGCAGGGAGAAATTATCGACGTGCAGGAAGTGTCGTCTCTCACAAACACAGAACTCCGTGACGGAGAGGCTCGCGTTCTCGGACGATTCACGTTCACGGGAAAAACGGTATCCGCAGCAAAGCTCTCTCTCGAAGAACTCATATTCACGATCAAACCCGAAGGCCTCGATACATCGAAGCATCGCTTGTATCATCCCGATGGACGCAGTACGGAATGTTTCGTCGAAAATATTGAGGGGACAAGCATCACCTGCCCCATCCTCGATCAGAGCATGGGACACATCCGTGATGAGGGGCTGACTCTCGAATTTCGCGGCGACATCGCACTCCTCGCCGGAGCCGTGAATCCGACGATTCGGGTGTCTCTCGATGAACCCGGAACAATCGGAAAAAACGGCGCTATTCGTTGGACAGATCAAACGGGAAGATATAATTGGGTAGATCTCCCAAAACCGCTTGCAGAGGGACCCGTGTGGAGTGTGTTGAAATAACAGGACCCCGTAGTTCAATGGATAGAACTGCCCTCTCCTAAGGGGCAAATGCAGGTTCGATTCCTGCCGGGGTCACCATTCGACTCCGCTCACTTCGTTCGCTTCGCTCATGGTAAACCATTATTTTCCAAACTCTCGAGGTCTGTTCTTTGCTCGTACTTTTGCCACAATGGCAATGCCAAACCACAGTATGCCGGCTGCGAGTGTCGCAATGCCGCCAAAGTACGCACCAAGTCCGAGTATGCCGATCGTGGCAAGGATAAGAAAGCATCCATACATGATGCCAGTAAAAACGAGTCCGAGCTCGATCGTTTTCACACCAAACAGAGAGAACAGAAGCGGCAAGAGCGCGAGAATGAAGCCAACATTGGCAATGCCGATGAGGAGGTCTTGCCAAGACATAGCGAACTATCCAAACACCACCACTTCTCTCCCCTCACTTGGAAGAGCGCCTTTCAGCTTATATTCTTTGACAGTCTCCTTATCCTCTGCACCACAGGCTTTGATGATATCGTTTTCTACTTTCTTCCCTGCCGGAGGCACAAGCATGATCATACGCGGATCAACTTTCTCAACAAGTTTCTGCACTTTTTTGACATCCTCCGCAGGAAGAACGAGTATATCAATATCACCGAGAGATCCGATTTCCTCTTCTGACCATTCTTTCAATGGCGGCGCGATAAACGCCATCTTCACACCGTTATCTTCCATGCGATATGAGACATGTTGTCCTTCTTGTTGACCGATTCCTTTTACGGAAAGCCCCTTAAAATCATACTCACCCGGCCAAGAGACGTTCTCTTTGTCTATCCCCTCTTCGGGTGCTTGGAGAAACGTGACATCTGTTTTTGCCTCTTCATTCGCGAATATTGTAAATGATTTCGAACCGCCCATAACCTGAATACCGCCTTTTGGAAGAAGAGAGAAAGTGAGCATGCAGATAGGTTATAGGTTATACGTCATAAGGGATAGATTATACGGATAATAAGGCTTTCTGCATTGCGCGCCCTGCCATCTTCTGCCGCATTTTCCCATCATCGCCAATCACCACCCTCTCTATCTCTGCGCCGAGGGAACGTAATTTTTCATCAAGCTGATCATATCCACGTTCGATGTAACGCACATCGGTCAATGTCGTTTCGCCCTCCGCACACAATGCTGCAATGACCATTGCCGCTCCCGCGCGAATATCATTACTGGCAACCGTGCGACCATGAAGCATACACGGACCGATTATGAGCGCTTCACGCGCATTAAGTACCTCAATATGCGCTCCCATTTTCTCCAACTCATAGAGATAGGAAAGCTTGCGTTCGTACAGTCGTTCAAAGATCCGGCTCACACCCTGCGCCTGCGTCATCGCCACTCCCATCGGGGCTTGTAAATCCGTAGGGAAACCCGGATAAATATTCGTCTTAACACTCATTGCACATAGTGAAGAAATCTCTCCATCAACAAACAACACTTTTTCCTCCTTCTCATACCGAAACACGCCGCCAAAACGGCGGATCACATCGAGAAAGGAAAGCAAATGGTCTTCTTCCACATTATACAGTCGCACTTTTCCTTTCGTGACAAGAGCAGCCAATAGGAGCGTTCCCGCTTCCAGATAATCACTCGTGATCGTATGTTTTAATGAGGAGAGATCTGTCTTTCCCCGCACGCGCACCCTGTGCTCTCCCACTCCTTTTATTTCCACGCCGGTACTGATCAGTGCATGTTCGAGATCCTGTACATGAGGCTCTGCTGCAGCCAGTTCAATCCGCGTTTCTCCCGGCAGGAGAGCCGCGGCAAGGAGCAGACTTTCCGTTGCCGTTACCGAGAACTCCGGCAGAATTACGATGCCCGGCTGCAATGTTCCCTGAAGATGGATTGTCGTTTCCGTACTCATGTTCTCTGCTCCCAATTGCATGAGCGACGTTACATTCGCATCGAGCGGACGCTTTCCCAATACGCATCCTCCAGGATATGCCATTTCCACAACGCCAAATCGTGCCAAAAGCGGACCCAGCAGAATAATAGATGCACGAAGCTTCGAAACAAGTTCTTCCGGAATAGGTTTGCTGCACAACCGATTGGTGCGAATACGAACCGTTCCGTTTTCTTCAAAATGCGTTTCTGCTCCCAGATATTCTAAAATGCACAACATACTCTCTGTATCACGGATGCGTGGCACATTCCGTAAAACTGTTTCCCCATCACAGATGATACTTGATGCAATCAGCGGAAGCGCGGCATTTTTAGAGCCGCTTATTCTCACATCGCCACACAAAGCATTCCCTCCCCGCATACGGTAGTGGATGTCCATAGAGTGAGAAAAGTATACGCCACCATAAATGATCTTTAACAATAAATTATACTTTAGTCAATTACAGCAGATGGGCGTCATCTTCAGTACAAAATGTTGTATCGACAATGTTCTATGCACATTCAATGAAAGATTCTCGCCAAGCTCCCGCAGCGCCTGTTCCCATTCAACAAGATTTCCCGGACGAATATCACGAAGAGCAAGGAAAAGAAATAGGAAAAACTCATCTGCTTCTTTTCCACGTTTTTCAAGCGGAGCCAGCGCACGCATGCGTTCATCTGCAGCACGAGCAGTCATCACATTCTGTGCCTGCGCAAAAAGAACAGCACATCGTTTTCGTTCTTCCGACATATGACATAACCGAAGCATTGTTCCCGGTGCGCCCTGCGCAATATGCAGAAGAAGTTGTTGCTCTTTTTCCTCTACTCCCGAAATAAGAGGGAGAAGATCACTTTTAGCAACACGATGGAAGTGGAGTACGCGCACGCGTGACACAATCGTAGGAAGCAATCTATGCAACATTTGTGTCGTCAGAAGAAATACATATCCTTCGGGAGGCTCTTCGAGAATTTTTAGGAGCGCATTTGCCGCTGTATCCTGCATCCGTTCAACGGAGCGAATCATGCACACACGACGCTTTCCGTGTATCCCCGTCGTCTGAAGACATTCCTGTAGCGCGCGCACATCATCAATGCTGATACTATTCGTCTTTGCTTTTGTTTTCTTGCTTCGGTGCCCTTGGGGCACATTCGATGATCTGCCGATCTCTTCCCAATCAGTACACACCCTCTCAATCCATAATTGATCGAGAACGAGACAATCCGGATGAAGAAGTTGCTTTGAAACGTCACAATCGAGCAACTGCCCCGCAAACCATTGCGCCACTGTCATCTTCCCAAGATTCCTTGGACCGGAAAAGAGGTAGGCATGAGCGATGTTGCCAGTTTGCAGGTTGGATTGGAGTTCTCGAATCTGTGATTGGTGGCCAATAATTGTCATACGTCACGACCATGGCATTTCTTATACTTCTTCCCTGATCCGCATGGACACGGATCATTCCGTCCTATCTTCTCTGCCTGTATTGAAGCAGAAGCTGCTTTCATCTGTGTGATATTGGTTTGCTGTATCTCATCGTCATTCGTCATCATCTTCTCTAAATCTTTCGCTGCTTCCCTCAAGACCTGCATCGGCTGGAACTGCGCAAAATCAATCTGCAAGAGAGAATGCACGAGCGTTGCATCAATCTGCGCCAGAAGCCGACTAAAAAGACGGAATCCCTGATCCTGATACTCAATAAGAGGATCCCGTTGGGCATAACTGGCAAATGCCACCTGTTCACGCAAGTGCGCCATCTGGTCAATATGAGAAGTCCAGTATGTATCAATGGAACGAAGCATCATAACCCGTTCGGCCTGCGCGACGGTTTCGGGATTCTGTTGCTCGCATTTTCTATTATAGAAATGCCGCACACTCTCTATGCATCGCTCTTCGATCTTCCCCTGTTCACGGTGTGTTTTGAGCTCCGTTAAAGATACCTCTTGTCCAATATCTGAATGAAGTCCGTTGAGAAATTCGTGAATCGCCTGCAGGTTCCATTGATCGGGATCCAGTGCCTGCGTATGCACGTTTATCGCGCCGGATACTTCTTTTTTCATCGTCTCAAGAATAGTATTGTGCAGCGACCATCCTTCTTCATCCGTAGCCATACCGCCTTCACTCTGCGCAATCGTATCCAAAATCCGCTGTCGACGCGCGTACATGATCTCACGATGTTTGCTTAAAACGTTATCATAACGAAGTACGTGCCGACGCATATCGAAATTGCGTCCCTCCACCTTCTTCTGTGCCCCTTCAATGGAGCGCGATACCATCGCATTCTGCAACGGCACATCATCGGGGATGTTCAACCGTTCCATCATGCTTTTCAGGCGTTCACCGCCAAAGAGACGCATGAGATCATCTTCCATGGAAACAAAGAATTGTGATTCTCCTGCATCCCCTTGCCGTCCCGCACGACCGCGTAATTGATTATCGATACGACGGGACTCATGTCGTTCCGTCCCAATAATCGCAAGTCCCCCCAACTGTGCCACCCCTTCTCCCAGTTTAATATCCGTTCCGCGTCCCGCCATGTTGGTGGCAATGGTGATTGTTCCCTTTTGTCCCGCATCCGCAACAATTTCCGCCTCTCGCTCATGATGTTTGGCATTGAGAACCTGATGAGGAACATCCATGCGTGCAAGCAGACTGCTTAATACCTCGGATTTCTCAATGGAGACCGTTCCGATCAGCACCGGTTGTCCTTTCTCATATTTTTCCTTGGCCAAAGCACCAACGGCATTGAATTTTGCTTCGAGCGTGCGATAAATCGCATCCGGACGATCATCACGCAGGAGAGCCTTGTGCGTGGGAATGACGATGGTTCGCACTTTGTAAATCGATTCAAATTCTTCCTCTTCCGTCTTCGCAGTACCGGTCATACCGGCCAATTTTTCGAAGAGGCGAAAGTAGTTCTGAAACGTAATGGTTGCAAGCGTCTTACTCTCACGCTGAATGGGAACATCCTCTTTTGCTTCGATTGCCTGATGCAGACCATGACTGTACCGACGTCCGGGCATGAGTCGTCCCGTAAATTCATCAACAATGATGATCTGTCCATCACGCTTCACATAATCGACATCCTTTTGGTACATCGCGTGCGCCCTCAAAGCTTGTTCAATATGATGCACTTCCTCAAATCCCTTTTCCGTATAAATATTCTCAACCCCCAAAAGCTTCTCCATCTTCGACACACCTTCTTCTGTCAACACAGCTGTTTTCCCTTTCTCATCTTTCATGTAGTCTTTTCTTTCTTCCAATTTTTGCACTAAATGCGCGTATTGCGCGTACTTGGTTGTGGACTCTTCCGCAGGCTGGCTGATAATGAGCGGCGTACGCGCTTCATCAATCAGAATGGAATCGACTTCATCCACAATCGCATAATGTAAACCGCGTTGCACCTGCATCTTTGTCGATGTCGCCATGTTGTCGCGCAGATAATCGAAACCGAATTCATTATTCGTGCCGTACGTGATATCGCATGCGTACGCAGCTTTACGTTCTTCCGGATTCTTCTCATGGAGGATCACTCCGACAGAGAGCCCTAGCGCTTCATAGAGAAGACCCATCCATCCTGCATCACGTTTTGCCAGATAATCGTTGACCGTCACGACATGCACGCCTTTTGCCCGAAGTGCGTTTAAGTAGACCGGCATCGTGCATACAAGCGTCTTTCCTTCTCCCGTTTTCATTTCGCAGATCATGCCTTTATGCAGGGCAATACCCCCGAGAATCTGTACATCAAACGGCACCATGTTCCAGATAAATTCCTGTCTACCGATGGCGATAGTTTGGCCCTGCAAAAGTTCACAGGCACGAATGACAACGGCAAATGCCTCTGGAAGTACATCATCCAGAGCTTTTTGTTCTGTGCTCTTTGCTTTTAATTCCTCTGTTTTTTGTGGAAGATCAGAAAGAGAAAGTGCACGAATCTCTGGGGATGCATGAGCATCTTTCACGTTCTGTACAAGAGGACGGAGTTTTTTTAACTCTTTTTCATTCGGATCGCCGAGAAGTGTATTCACAACATCGAAAAAAGACATGCGATCGTTATTGTAGGCCTACCATCCGCGTCCATACCAGGGTTCGAGGATTTGGGAAGAGTAGGGCTGATGAGCGAGAAATTGAGGAAGGATGGCGAGCGTAGGTTGTAGGGAACAGGGAAGAGAGAGTAGGCGCCTGAAGGCATCTTGGTGTTCGGCAATGAGTTCTCCGCACCAGATGGTGTCTTTTGGAATCATTGTAAGGGCTTCGTCTATGGTCATGAGGATGGGCTCGGGCCACTTTGCAGCGAAATCACCGAAACCGCGAACAAAGAGTTCATGTTTTTTTGTGGAGTGGAGCCAAATATAGGGTATAGGTGATACGGTATAGGTGATAGGGGCTCTTGCCGCATACAGAGTACTGACATGAATACCACAACTAGGGATCTTTAGTGCCCAAGAGAGCGTATTGATAAAAGAGACAGCGACACGGAGACTGGTAAATCCGCCCGGACCGATGACGCAGGCAAGATGTGTCATATCCTTCAATGTCCATGCAACTTCCTTTACACATCCCTCAAATATCATCATCAACTCGTGATCAGAGATGCGATGATCGACTCTGCGATACGCGAGTATGTCTTTCTCCGTACTGCAGGCCAATAATCCCTCATGTGAGGCAATATCAAGAAAGAGAATATGCATTACGTACACAGTACACTCATCACATCCATGCCTCCCCCTCTTCTTTCCATCATCATCCCCACGCACAACCGGGTGCAGATCCTGCGACAATGTCTCGATTACATCGAGAAGCAGACCGTGCGGGATCACCTGGAAGTCATTGTGGTCATTGATGGCGAGGATCAAAAAATAGTGGAGATGTTTGCCAACCTCTCATGGTCTTTCCCTTTAACCTGCTTCGCTATCCCAAAAAGTCAGCAAGGCATAGCGCGCAATCGCGGCGTAGAGCACGCAAAAGGAGAGACTGTGCTCTTTATTGGCGATGATATTTGGTTGGCGCCACAGACCTGCCAAATGCATCTGGAAGCACATCAACGACTCGCTGGCCACTCTTCGAAAGCACCTCACCATGACAAAGCAATTGCTGTTCTCGGTTTCACAAAATGGGATCCCGGTATCGAGATCACGCCGGTCATGCAATGGTTGGATAAAACGGGGTGGCAGTTTGGCTATGAGAGCATTGCACAATTCGCGCACGCAGAAATTCCCTGCTCTATCCAACATCGCTTTACCTATACGAGTCACATCAGCCTTCCACGAGAAATCGCCTGGAAGATTCGTTTTCGCGAGGACGTCGATCTTTATGGTTGGGAGGATGTTGAGTGGGGAATGCGACTGCGTGACGCGGGGGTGTCTCTCTTTTACGAATCCGACGCGCGCGCAGTACATCATCATAAACTGTCGTTGCAGGATTCTTTGGTGCGCATGGAAAAAATCGGAAGATCTGCGAAACACTTCGAAAAATTCTGCCCCGAATTTGATCGAGTGCCAAAAGGATGGAAACTCCGGGCGTATCACATTTTGGCATTGTTACCAACAATGCGAGGAAAGCATGCGCGAGCTTTTTTGCGTGGAATACACACCGCATGACCTTTTTGCTATCATCACCATCAATGTCTCTCATACTCACCTTTTTTCGCACTCTCTGGCATAGCATCTGGGATCGATCTTTTTATAAAGACGTCCTGAAACGAAAATCATCCGGGGCATCTTTCTGGTATCTGTACTGGTTATTCGTTCTCCTGCTTTTTGCGCAAATGATTCCGATTGCGATAACACTTTTTACAAACATCGATGAAGCAGAAACATTCGTCGAAGAATTCAAAGAGCAATCTCCTGATTTCTATCCCGAAGAACTCGTGATTACGATTACGAAAGACGGCGCGCGCACGAATGTTTACGAGCCGTATAACATTGCTTTCCCTACATTCCTCTCACAACAAATATTTCAGATAAAAAACATGCAGAAAGAATATGCACTCACAATTGATACGAATGCATTCGCGGAAGATTATCCTCAAACAAATGCTCTCTTCCTTCTTACGAAGCATTCTCTCATCTATCCCGATACACACGGATACAAAGTGTGGCCCCTTGAACAACTCTTCATGCGCGATGAGATGCCGGAAGAAATCGTCATCCATCAAAAACTCTATCGCCAATTCGTGCATGCTTCCTTCCCTCTTGCAAACAAGATCCCCACACTTCTCGTCACTCTTGGCGTACTTCTTGTCACCCTTGCGCCGTTCTTCGTGGGACTGTTTCTGTGGTTCGGAAAACTCATCGGACTCCTATTGCCCGTTTTCCTGCTCTGGTTCATCTTCGCCAAAATTCTCAAGAGAAACATCACATACAAACCGCTCTTCCGCCTTTCACTTCATGCCATCACTGTGCCAGTCCTCTTCAAATTCTTTCTTCCCACCTTCTTCGGCGCTCCCTTTTTCTGGTTTCCGACAGTGTACTTTTTGGTGTGGATGTGGTGGGTAGTTGCGGGGGTGACGGGGAAAGCACGAAAAAGATAGTATGGGGTACAGAATTTGAAAAACTCTTGCATTTCCATATAATAGAAGTATAATGACTGTGACACTCATTGAATGATATAGTGCTACCTTGGATCACCAAGGTGGTTTTTTCGCTCGCCTTGTAATCTATTTCCTGCAATCTCATCCATGAAAGCCTCATTCGTCGCCGCCATTAATCAAATTTGTTCTGAAAAGAATGTGAAACCGGAACAGGTTCTTGAAGCCGTCAAACAAGCCATCGCAACTGCGTATCGGAAGGACTTTGGAAACAAAGAACAGGAAATTCGCGTGATTCTGGATGAATCACAAGATGGTCCGACCATCATTCTCGTCAAAGAAGTGGTCGAAGACGTGGAGAATGAAAACTTTGAAATTTCTCTCGCGGAGGCGCAAAAAATTAAGCCGGACATTGCTGTCGCAGATGAAATTGAAATTAATGTGACGCCTCCATCGTACGGACGCATCGCTGCACAGGCGGCGAAACAAGTTATTCTTCAAAAAATCGGTGAGGCGGAAAAGCAGAGTTTGTACGAGACATTCAAGGGTCGTGAAAATGAACTCCTTACGGCAACTGTGACAAAGGTGGACCCAAGCTGGATCACGCTGGAGATTGAAGGAATGGCAGTCAGCTTGCCATGGCGTGAACAGATTCCCGGCGAACATTACTACACCGGAAAACGCATTCGCGTGTATCTCGATACGGTAGAAATGAGTGGAAAAGGGCCGCAGCTGCGCATCTCGCGAACGCATCCCGAACTCGTACACAAGCTTCTGGAATTGGAAATCCCCGAAGTACGCAATGGCGACGTCGAAGTGATGGCTATTGCCAGAGATTCAGGCTTTCGCAGCAAAGTTGCCGTCCGAAGTCGTGATCCGCGTATCGACCCGATCGGTGCATGTGTCGGGCAAAAGGGTGTACGCATTCAGGCAGTCATGGAGGAGCTCAATGGTGAGCGTGTCGATATGATCGAATGGTCGGAAGATGCAATAAAACTCATCTCGACAGCGCTGCAGCCTGCGTCGATTTCTGCAGTCATCCTTGTCAATGACAAGGAATATCTCGATGACCTCGGCCGACGCATCAAGAAGCGCGCTGCGGTCTTCGTCGAAGAGACGCAACGCCCCATGGCCATCGGCCGCAAAGGTCAGAATATTCGTCTTGCAACGGAACTCACCGGATTCGAACTCGACATGTACAACTATGACGAACTTCCTGCATTCAAGGCAAAACTGGCACAACTGCGCGGAGAATCGATGGAGGAAGTGGGAGAAGCCTCTAAACCAGAGCAAAGCACAGTTCAGGGTACTGCCGAAATGAATGACGAGGAAGGAAAAAAAGAGACGGAAACAAAAGAAATAATGGAGGATGCAAAAAGGTAAGGTAGGTACAATACCTTCCTATGAAGCTCCCCGAACTTTCCTTCACCGTCCTTGATACAGAGACAACGGGATTGGTGCCCAACGTGCATAGAATCATCGAGTTTGCATCCGTACACGTCAAGAATGGCGCCATTGAGAGCGAGTATGAGCAATTGTTTTCCATCGATCATGAGATTCCTCCTCATGTGCAGGTTCTCACGCGTATTCGGCCGGATATGCTTGAGGGAAAACCTACTTTTGCCAATATACGGAACGATATTCTCAATCATATTGTTACAGATGCGCTCATTGTCGGACAGAATATCGGCTTCGATATCGGAATGTTGAAAGGCGAAGGCATCGATCTTGCCAATCATCCCCGGATAGACACCTCTATGCTCGCATCGCTTGTTTTTCCCGAACTTGCGAGTTACTCCCTCGGATATTTGAGTACCGTTCTTGAACTCAATCACGAACCTATACACCGTGCGCTGGGCGATGTGCATGCCACCATCGAACTTTTCTCCAAAGTCTGGGAACGACTCTGCAATCTTCCCGACAGCCATCTGCATATCATCAAGAATATTTTCCGTAAAAGCAGTGAAGGATATCGTATATTGGCAGATGCATTGCCAAAGGAAGGGGGGAATGTCATTCCATGGCGGTGCCCTGAACCGTGCTTTTCTCTGGTTCACAGCAAGAGCCACAAGCTCACCTCGGCGTCGAGCACTCCGTGTCGAGACAGGACCGTCTCTATTCTCGCGGACTCTCTCTCCCCTTCTACTCTCGATTCCCTTCTTGCATCCTGCACTCAAGATTCTTCAACAACTCACTGGATTGCCGTCAAAAATCTCGAAGCAAACGTGCGACGGATTACGCTGCCAGAACATGCACAAATTCTTCATCCACCATTCCTCCTCGCAGAGCCAAAAGCAATTGAAAAGCTTTTAGCACAGAAATCCTTCACCGAAGATGAAGCAACCCTTGCAGTTAAACTGCATTGGTTCACTCCGCATGTCCGGGAAGAACTTGCGCTCCACGGAGGTGAAAAAGACATATGGGATGGTCGTCTCGCTGCTTCAGAAAAGTCATCGATTTACCTCCGACAATTTGCAGACCCTTCGTCGACACTTCTTCTTGATCATCGACAACTCCTTCGATTCATTGCAGACAAAGAGCATCCTGCACATGCAATTCTGGCACAGAAAAGCGCAATTATCATCGATGATGCCTCAATGCTCGAAGATACTGCCACAAAGGCATACGGATACTTTTGTATGATAACCAGTGTACGTGCGGCAGCGGAGCATGACGATGCAATCACGCACATAACGGATCTGCTCGAAATCTGGATCGAGAAAGTGCGCGGCAATGATGATGTGCATTTTCTTCGGGAGAACGATCTTCAGCGACCTGAAACAAAAGGACTCCGTGAACACCTCTGTACCCTCCTTCAACGGAAGGATCTGCCACCACGCACACGTGAACAATTTGAACACATTCACGGTTTTCTTCACATGTCACTTAAGGAAAATCTGATGTGGATTGAACAGCAACGACGCGGGAATGCCATCCTGCGTGCGGCTCCCGAGAATATCGCTCACCTTCTTGCAGAGCACCTTTACAAGAAACACGCAACCACGCTGCTCTTTCCACCTAAAATAGAACCATTAACAGAAATACTTCCTCGAGAGATTCCTCAACGCACCATCGAGCATCCCACACCCTCTCTCACTCTCTCTTTTCCGGATACGACACTCTTCGACATTCTGACAGAACCACCTTCCGGCAAAACGATCGCCCTTGCCGGCAGCAAGCGCGTCATTGAAGATCTCTTCGTTCGACATACCGAAGCATTGGAGAAAAAAGGCATTACCTTGATCTGTCAGGGAATGAATGGTGGACAGGGACGCATGCAGGCGGAATTCTCTTCCTGTAAAGGGACTGTGGTGTGGCTGCTTACACCATGGACGTATGAAGGCATTGAACTTCCTCCGGATACGGTTGATCACTTGATTCTCGATAGCCTCCCCTTCGATCATCCGTCGGATATTATTATTCAGGCACGCTCCAGGCACTTCGAGAATCCCTTTGAGCAGTACATGCTTCCACGTCTGAAGTGTCGCCTCTTCCGGCTCCTTCGGACATTCTGCCGTCAACGCACCGAACACGGCACTGTCCAGATTCTCGATAAACGCCTGAAGCAGAAAAAGTACGGACGGGACGTGCAGCAATACCTGGAACAGTTTCAGCGAAAAAAAGAGGGGGTAAAAGAAGGCGAACAAATGAGTTTACTCTGATCTTGATTCCACCTCGTACTCACACGTCACACGATTATCCTCTCCATAATCCAGACATGCAGGCGGCACGGAACATTGCGTTGCAAGGCCATTGGTATACATGATGTAACGTTCTATTGTTCCTCCACATTGGACCTTGCATTCGTGCGGTTCCACCGGGCCCCAATTGTATGCATAATCAACGACAATCGGACGTCCTTTGCACGGTTCACCCTCTTGTACCTTCTTTCGACCAGGAACGTACTCGCGCGGAAATAATGATTGCCACGCCACAGTAGTGAGAATAACAATGCAGACGATGATGACAAATTTTTTGTGGAGAGGCATGGATAGAGAATGTGAATATACATCAATCAGCTCCTTTTTTACTCAAAACAACTACTATTGTTCTCCACAAAATCCATACATCCAGCCATGGAGACCAATATTCGATGTACTGCAAATCAAGCCGGACTTCCTCGTCAAATGAGAGATCAGAGCGGCCCGTAATCTGGGCAAGACCGGTAAGTCCCGGGCGTACGGCAAATACACGGCACTGGTACGGCTCGTATTGTTGTACTTCTTCAGGAAGATGTGGACGAGGACCAACGAGCGCCATGTTTCCCAGAAACACATTCCAGAGTTGTGGAAGCTCATCGAGAGACCAGCGACGCAGCACTCGACCGGCGCGCGTGACACGCGGATCATTGCGCAATTTAAAAAGCGGACCGTCACGACGATGATTTTTTGTCATGAACTCCTTTTTCATTTTGTCTGCCCCTTGCGTCATGGAACGAAATTTAACCATGCCAAAGCGCTTTTTCCCCAAATCCCCTATACGCTGCGATACATAGAAAATGGGAAAACCGGAATCACAGACAATCGCAAAAACAATTATGAGTAGTAATGGAAAAAGAACAACAAACAACGCACAACTTAGCGTAACATCCATCCCTCTCTTTAGAACCCGCCCCCATCCATCGAGCGGCGTCGGCTGATATCGCAATACCGGTAGAAGACCGATGTACTCCACACACAAATGATGTGGAACATCGGCAAACACCGGTGGCAGACACGCATAACTGATATGTTGGCTCCTGCAAAATTCTGTGAGCTCCTCGGTGTGAATATCCCCGGGATGTGGAGACGTGTGGAAAACTGTATCAAGCATGTGGAAATCTGTGCATTTCCTCAATTCATCTAAAGAGGAGAAATGTCCTAAAAAGCAGTATCTTTGGTCATTCTCCAGTAAATTTTTTATGTACGTATGCACGTGAGTTTTCCCCACCGAGGCCACATAACGCACACCAATTCCCACATACAAAAAAGATCGCTGAATCAAAACCAACATGGAGCGAAGCAGGATGATAAAGAGTGCAATGAAGAATGTGGAATGTACGAGAAGAATGCGAGAGTAAAAGAGTTGTTTCTGAACAAAGAAGAACCACGCCATGATGCACACCAGCCACAGAAGTGCAGTGATGATAATGCGTCCGACCTCGTTCCACGCACTCGCTGTCAGGCGTAATGCATAGAGCTTGAGTAACGCCGCAAGAACAAGGAATACGGCTGCGCCCGGCAGTACGAAGAACTGGACATAGGTGAAGAGATCCGGAAGCGTTTCTGCCGGTTCAAGGAGTTGCAATCGCGGAATGAGATCGATCTGTGCGTCTCGGAGAGAATAACTCAAAAGTAGCGCTGCACACACTGCCACCGCATCCAAAGGGACGCGCAGAATTCCGAAGAGAATCTCGGACTTTTTCATAGGCTGTCTTATTGTATGACATTTTCGTCAGAAAGAGTAAATAGCTTGTATTAGCCAAAAATATCATGTAGCATATACAAACTGTTCTTTGATGATCGCCCCGCACCCTTCAATCTTTTCAATGGATACCACACATTATGAAAAGATTGAAGGGTGCGGGGAGGAACGTCCGGGCTCCAAGACCCGCCAGCTATGGGCGGGTAAAGAACGTCATGCGGGTAACGCCCGTCGCCGTGTTGCATATCAAAAGAACACGGTAGGACCAGTGTCACAGTGACGATGCTCGTATCATTATCATCTGTAAAGATGTCCAGATATGAGAGTGAAACGCCCTGGGAACCAGGGCCATGCCTCACATGTGAGGCATGGAGATAAACTCATGATGGAGCAAGGAGGACTTGGGTCATTGGAAAAAAGAGATGGTTCCGTCTCTCCTTTGTCCCCTCCGCACTGCGCCCAGCAGTGACGCGTTCGCGTCTGCTACTGGGCCGAGGTCAGCGAGTAATCCTGATCCCAGAGAGATGATCATCGCTTCTTGAAATTCACACTTCAATGAAGAACAGAACCCGGCGTACGAGAACAGCCTGTGAAGAAAGAGAGGGAGAAATCCCTCTTTTCTTTATGGAGCCGCCTCGGGGACTCGAACCCCGGACCTACCGCTTACAAGGCGGTTGCTCTACCAACTGAGCTAAGGCGGCATATACCTATTATTCCTCAACTCCTTTCCGCTGCCCACCCCTATATTCACACTATCTTTCATCAGCATATGCAGCACACACTTCGTTTTACAAATATTATATTCAATAAAAACATTGTATTGTCAGTATAAAAATCTTGGAAACCATTGACCGATGTATGCTTCTGCGACAGGGTAGGAGGTGTTTCATATATTACTTTATGAAAAACCACATCCTTCTCATCACCCCTTTTTTTCTTATAAGCGCCTGTACCACGACAATTTCAGAAGAAGATTCCGCTGCCACAGGTTCATCACACATGATGGAAGACGCAATAACGGGAATGGTGACCATTGATGGTTCCAGTACGGTTTTTCCGATTACGGAAGCGATGGCGGAAGAATTTCAAAAAAAACATCCCGGGAGCAAAGTGGTCGTCGGCATCTCCGGAACGGGAGGAGGATTTAAAAGATTCTGTCGCGGAGAGATCTCTATCAATGATGCCTCCCGTCCGATCGACTTATCCGAGAGTACGCTCTGCAGAGAAAACGGCGTTTCCTCCATCGAACTCCCCGTCGCATTTGACGGCATCGCCGTGATGGTCCATCCATCGAACGACTGGGTGGATTTCTTCACCGTCGACGAATTGAAAACACTGTGGGAACCGAATGCGGAAGAAACGATTACCCACTGGAACCAGATTCGTCCCGAGTGGCCGGATAAACCGATTAGCCTTTACGGACCCGGGGTGGACTCCGGCACCTACGATTACTTCACCGACGTCATCGTCGGCAAAGAAGGCGTGAGTCGCGGAGATTTCGTCGCCAGCGAAGACGACAACGTTCTCGTGCAGGGCATCGCCTCCGATCCAAACGCTCTCGGCTTCTTCAGTTACGCCTATTATCAGGAAAACACACATCGCCTCAAACTCATTCCCGTCAGTGTCATAGGGAACGACGTTTCCGCTGTTTCTCCATCACCAGAGACCATAAATGACGGTTCATATGCCCCTCTTTCGCGCCCCATCTTTATCTATGCAAACACAGATGCTCTGGGTGATCGAACCGTCTCCGCATTCATTGATTTTTATCTCGATCCGAGTAACGCCGCATCTCTCATACGTGAAGTGGGATACGTTCCTCTTCCTCCAGAGTTGTATCTTCTCGTACAAGAACGTGTGCAAAAACGCATCACCCAATCCCTCTATCAACAGGAAGGTGCGGGAGACATGACTCTCTCTGAACTCTTGCATTCGGGGCGAGAGTAATTATGCATGCCCGCCACATTCGTAAAGAACGGCTCATTGGTTGGATGTTCGCTTCCTGCGGAACGCTCTCCATCTGCGTGACGCTCGGTATTATTGCCGTTCTTTTTTGGGAAACAATTCACTTCTTTCATGTTGTCCCTCTCAACGAGTTTCTCTTCGGGACAAAATGGACGCCTCTGTTCTCTGAAAAGAAATTCGGCATTCTCCCCCTCATCGCAGGCACGCTTCTGATTGCAAGCATCGCCATGATCTTCGCTTTACCGCTCGGTCTTTTGATCGCCATTTTTCTACGAGAATATGCCCCACCACGCCTTCGTCGTCTGTTGAAACCCGTCCTGGAAATCCTCGCCGGCATTCCGACTATTGTGTATGGATACTTTGCTCTCCTTACGGTGACACCTGTTCTTCAAAAGATCATTCCATCTCTTGCCGGCTTCAATGCGCTTTCACCGGGCATCGTCATGAGTATCATGATTCTCCCTCTCATGATCTCTCTAAGCGAGGACGCGATACATGCCGTTCCCGAGCACCTGCGCGCCGCGGCATATGCTCTGGGATCAACACGTCTTCAGGTCATTTTCCGTGTCGTGCTTCCATCAGCCATGTCCGGCATCGTCTCGGCATGCATTCTCTCTGTTTCCAGAGCCATTGGGGAAACGATGCTCGTAACCGTTGCCGCCGGCATGCGCCCGACATTCACGATGAATCCGCTCGTTCCGGTTCAGACGATTACTGCATACATCGTTCAGGTCAGCCTCGGAGACACGCCGACCGGTACTCTAGAGTATAGCAGTATCTTCGCCGTGGCGTTCGTTCTCTTTGTCGGCACATTTGTCTTAAACATCATTGCACAAAAACTCCGGCATTCTTTCCGCTTTTCCTATGCATAAATTCGCTGACCGAATGTTCATTACTCTTTCACTTGCCGCATTGATGTTCACTCTCCTGATGCTTTTTGCACTTCTCGTGGACGTCTTCGTCGACGGCGTTACCAGGCTCAACGGACAATTCCTCACAAGTTTTCCCTCTCGAAAACCCGAAGAGGCCGGCATTCTCGCCGCTCTCGTTGGCAGCGTTTCACTCATCACGCTCACCGCCGCAATTGCCGTTCCTCTCGGAGTGGGATCGGCCGTGTATCTCGAACAATATGCGAAGCGCAGTCGTTTCAATGCTCTTATGGATATCAATATCGGAACACTCGCCGGCGTCCCCTCTATTATCTACGGACTTCTCGGACTCGCACTCTTTGTTCGCGTCCTCGCTCTTGACCGCAGTCTCATCTCCGGCGCACTGACACTCTCTCTTCTCATCCTTCCCATCATCATTATCGCATCGCGCGAAGCGATCCGCGTCGTTCCTACCTCTCTACAAGACGGAGCTTTCGCGATCGGAGCAACGCGATCGCAAGTCATACGGCGTATTGTATTTCCTTTGGCGCTTCCCGGCATTCTCACCGGCATTATTCTTGCACTTTCCCGTGCAATCGGAGAAACGGCGCCTCTCATTGCCATCGGCGCACTCACGTACATTGCCTTTCTTCCTGATAGTCTCTCTTCACCGTTTACCGCCATGCCGATCCAAATCTTCAACTGGGTATCGCGACCACAGGAGGCATTTCATGCCAATGCCGCCGCTGGCATCATTCTTCTCCTTGCCATCACGCTGCTCTTTAACGCCGTTGCCATTTGCACGCGAAATCACTTCTACAAAATATCCGCCCATTGTTCATGACCCATGCTCTTGAAATCAGAAATCTGCACATCTACTACAACAGCTTTCATGCGGTGAAAGGCATATCCATTACTATTCCCACAAACACGATTACCGCCATCATCGGACCGTCGGGGTGCGGAAAATCGTCGTTTCTGCGTGTGATCAATCGCATGAATGATCTTGTCCCTCATGCACGAATTCTTGGAGAAGTGTTCTTTCGCGGCGTCAATATCTACGATCCGTCTGTGTGTGAAATTGATCTGCGTAGGCGCATGGGCATGGTCTTCCAAAAACCCAATCCTTTTCCTTTCTCCATTTTCGACAATGTGGCATTCGGTCTGCGTATACAAAACAGGCGTGACAAAGTGTTTCTACAGGAACGCGTCGAAGAAAGTTTGCGACGCTGTGCACTGTGGGATGAAGTCCGCGACCGTCTCCACCAATCGGCGTATGAACTTTCGGGCGGGCAGCAACAACGACTTTGCATCGCCCGCGCATTGGCTGTGTATCCCGACGTTTTGCTTCTCGATGAGCCCTGCGCCTCTCTTGATCCCAAAGCAACAAAACGCATTGAAGAGCTTCTGCAAAAATTAAAAGAGGAAATCACCATCGTCATTGTCACACATAACATGCAGCAGGCTCGACGCATCTCCGATTACGCCGCATTTTTCCATTCCGGAGAATTAGTGGAATGGGGAACGAGTGCAGAGATCTTTGATTATCCCAAGAAACAACTTACGCAAGAATACACACAAGGTCTTTTTGGTTAACTTTCCCCTCTTTTTCCATGCATGCAACTCTCCGCGTCTTCATATTCAGCACCGGCATGGCTGCTCTCGCCTACGCTATCTATGTATCCAATGTTGAACCAGCGCCAGACTCTGCATCTGGACATGTTTTCGTTACGGACATTCACGAACAATCGATGCAGTCACTGCTCACCATTCATCCGGGAAAGAACGTACCAAAGGAAGTACATATGATTGTCGAAATTCCCACAGGATCGCAGAACAAATATGAATTCAGTGAGGACTATCGGGTCGTGAAACTCGACCGCGTACTCCCATCCGCACAACGGTATCCCGTGGAATACGGCTTTCTCCCGCGCAGCCGTGCAGAGGATGGAGACCCGCTCGATATCATTGCACTTGTAACCGAACCGACTGCTCCGGGCATCTTGATCACCGTCCGCCCTATCGGCACCATGAATATGCAGGATGGTGATGATGACGATTCTAAAGTAGTCGCTGTTCCAGTAGATGATATTCGTTTTGCAGATATACAAACTATTGACGATGTACCCGAAGCCAAACTGAAAGAGATTGCTGATTTCTTCAGTACCTACAAAAACCTTCTCAGCAAGAAGACCTCTGTCTCAGGTTGGGGTAATCGGGAAGAAGGAGAGAAACTGATACAAGAAGGCTTAGAACATTTTCAATAAAACAAAAACCCCGCTCTCTCGAGCGGGGTTTTTGTGAGGCGGAACAGCGCTGCTAGGATTTGTAACTTGTGGACTTCACCACCGTTTCCGGATACTCGATCCAGGTGAAGGTTGTCGTGCTCGTATCCTGATCATCCCATTGGACATGGCTTGCGCCACTCGTCGTTCCAAAGCTCGTTTGACTATTATCCGAGAAGCCTTGGATAGATGATTGAAGAGAAGACGCCACGCTTCCAAGTTTGGCATTGTCGATATTCCCCTCCAACACAAGCGTCATCGATGCGCCTGGATCAAGCGTCGTATTCACAACGGACGTATCAAGATCCGTGCAGCTGACAACAAAGGATCCGGATGCTGCGTTCGCGCCGCCTGTAATCTCTGTCGTCGTTCCGGGCTGGTACGGCGTACAAGACGTCTTCTGTGTTGCGTCTGCCTTGTTATAGACGAAGAATTTGCTCGTATCCATTCCCACCTGCGTTGCATTCACATTGAATACCACGTCAGAGAGAACAAACTTGTTCACGCCATTGAGCGTGTTGCTATTGCTTGCTGAAGTGAACTTGAACTGACCGAACGGTGCGACGCCCGTCGGCACGTTCGTGTTGTCCGGATCGGGATTCGCGTTCGTAATCGTCGTAACTTTCGCAAGAACCACGGCGTTCTTCTGACCAGTGATATCGAGGTTCGTCGCATTGGCAGAAGAGCGTCCGATAAAGATTTCTCCTGCCGCAGTCGAGTCGCCGCTGTTTGCATCGAGGTTGTTATTCGACTGCATTCCGCGGGCGCGAACGGCGCCGGAACCGCTTGATTCATTACTGACCGCTTGCTTCGAAATGAAGAACGAGATCGTGTTATTCGACACGGCGCCCTGCAAGTCGGTCTTGATGCGCGGGCGAACGATGACGTTTAGATTTTGCCCTTCTTTTACGACAAGTTGTCGACTCTCCATATTGGCACAGAACGTCTTCGCCGTATTGCCCTGATTGTCGTGAGTGAGCACATCATCGCTTCCGCAGCCTCCAATTGTGGCTTCGCCAAATTTCGTCGTCTCACCTTCTTTGTAGAGTTCAAGACGATCAACGGAGAGCGCCTGACCTCCGGAAGAGGTGAATTGAAGATCCGTCACATCGACGTCCTCATTTTGTGCGCGGAATTGGAGACGAAGTATCGCATCACCCAATGTTCCGCCAAGAAGCTGCCGTGCACGGATCGGCGTCGTGTCCTTGATGACGAAGAGATCGCCCTGATTTGTGAGAGACCACAACGTGGATGACGTTGTTGAAACAATCACAGAACAATTTGAACTGGAGCATGTTCCGTCGGTCGTAATACCGCTCAAATTTGAACCATCATCAACTTCTTCTGCTTCAATGTAACCTGATGGATCAACAGCTGATGCAAATCGCAACTGAAGATCATCGTTCGTGATCGATGCGGCGATATCCGAATGCACTTCGAACACAATGGTCGCCTCTGCCGGAATGACGTATCCGCCACCGGCTAATTTTTGGAAGGAGATTTTGCTGCTCGCCGATGCAACTCCCTTCTCGAGAATGGTATCCACGGCGCCATCACCGTCCGTATCTGCCCAGAGCGTGTAGTTTTGACCATTGAGAAGAGAACCGGACTCGGAGTCAAAAATGGCCTTGGTGAGAAGAATGTCTTCCGCTTCACCGGCACGCGCTTCGAAGCGAAGCAGGTTGACGTTCTTCGCATTCTTTACCGTCGTATCCGATGTTGTGAGCTGCTTCACCGCAATCGTGAGTTCGGCATTGGCTACGCGGTGGAAATTTCCCGTAACGGTTCCGCCGGGACGCACGTCAGAAACGGCGTCGCCCGTGGACAAACCTTCGATCTTCATGTTGTAGGACGTGTTGGCGGTACTTCCAAAGATGCCGCCGAAGTCACATCCCGTGGTGCTGTCGCCCATATCCTGACTGCAGATGTGAATACGGAATTTGTCTCCATTCAGCGGTCGGTTACCCGAACCGTTATTAATGAAGTCTCCACGGTATTCCCAGAC
>Ga0155170_110_pt1 | contig 7219 bp, 11 predicted proteins | sample RifCSPhighO2_01_FD_106138 | JGI IMG/M metagenome (GOLD analysis project Ga0155170, IMG submission 106138) | Candidatus Peribacteria bacterium RIFCSPHIGHO2_01_FULL_49_38
CGCAGGGCTACGCTCTATCCGTTGAGCTATGGGGACAAATGGGGAGGTTTGTCACGCAGTACGTTAAAATCCGAAACTGCGGGCGATCTGATCCGACAGGATGTCTTTGTGCCGCTCTTCCGGCAAAAAGTCGGAAAGCACCGCGCGGATGCGATTGGGATGCATGTCGCCAAGCGGCACGCGCAGATATGCCGTCGTCATGCGGTCAACTTCCAGAGACAGCTCCGGCGCCGCTTCTTCCTCAAAAATCGCAAACGATTTTATATCGCGGAAGTCATGAAACGCTCGGCCGACAAATATGCCTCTCGGACTCACGACGCAGTGTATCTCGTGCGGCGTGCGTTTGGCATACATCACGATCACGATAAACGCGAGGACGACAAACGTCGTGAAAAAGAAACTCTGTATCGCAATGCCGAGCACCGCGAGCGCAAGTGCTACCGCTCCGGGCAGTACATACCAGTACGGCATGAGCTCCGGCGTCCGATATTCCGGAGCCGACCACTGGAGCAGGACTTTTTTGTTCGGTGCGGGTGCTGTAATCGGGATACTGCGCCCCTCCTCTTCGTCGTACGCAGAGGACGGCGGGGTATGCGATGCAGTATCAGAATTACGCAGATCAATGATGCGCTTGCGAGCCATAGACCGAGACTATCATTTGTGGACAACTTTTTCAAGAAAAAACGCCTTTTGGGGTATAATAGATTCTATCTATTATGTGCGTTAAATAATTTATAGTATGACAACACGTACTCTTATTCTCATCGGGATCGTTGTGATCCTGCTCGCCAGTAGCGGACTTTTTTACGCTTCCCTGCCGGGTGCGATACCTCTCACGCCGTACGGGCTTGATGGCTCGTCGGGTGAAGACCAAGTCATGGCCGTGCCTCCGGAGGAATCTCTCACGCCGGCGCGTCCTGCTCCGGCCGCGTCCGCAAAAGCCGGACGGGTCGTCGTCCTGCTCACCGATGCGGGCGTGTCGCTTGATGATCTTGAATCCGTCCGCATGACGGTGGACGAAATCTCGGTTGCGAGCGGCAAGGGCGGATGGATCGCTCTGGTGTCGTCTCCGCGCGAAGTGGATCTCGTGGCGCTCTACCGGACGTCATCGCTCGCCACGATGGCGGATGTGAATCTGGATGAAGGCACATACGATCGCGTACGGATGAAGATCAGCAAAGTGACGGTAGTGGAGAAAGGTAGCGGTGGCGTCATGCATACGGCCAAACTCCCCTCCGGCACCCTGACGTTTATTGCGAATCTTACGGTACAGAAGGGCAAATCGTCATCTATACTTGTGGACGTCCTTGCGGCGCAAGCTCTACACAAGACCGGCAATGGGCTCTACATCTTCTTTCCGGTCATGAAAGTCGCCATGCAAAGCGATGTCACCGTGCGGACTCTGGGCGGCGGTAGCTACGTCACCGGAGGCAAGAGCAGTTTTGACGCGACGCTCGGCATGGACGAGACCGGCACGATGAAATCGGGATTTACGTTTCTCCCCGGCACGGAGTTTGAGTATATCGGCAATACAATCCATGTAAGACGTCTCGGAGAGGCGGAGACCGGCACGGTGACTGCCTCTGCCGCCGTGGATGCGGCGCTCAAGAGCGGCTATATAGACACCGCCGTATCAGTGCAGATGTCTATGCGCGGGGGCAAGCCCGTATGGCGAGTATTTGGCCTCAAAGGATTTCTGCCGGCTACTGTCTATATAGACATCACGACAGGCGCTGTGGCGGGAAAGGAATAGAGGGTAGAAAGTAGTGAGTGGAGCAAAAATCGGAGGTGAAAAGAGGCGATGCCAATGGCATCGCCTCTTGATGGTTGCGCCTATGAGGCACGTAATTCGTCATCTCTACTCGCTACATGATCGACGTAGCGTCTTATGAAATCAGCCATTAAGCAAACGGTTTGCTTCTCGTAATTCTGTGATTGTGTTTACATTTGCTGACGCACCCGTCTCCTTTATAATTCTGAAGTATGCGCCATGGTCAGAAAGAGCTACGATTTGCGGTAGAAGTTTCCCTGAAGCAGGTATGAGCCTTGCCCAGCTCAAAGGCATAATAACTGTGCCTGTCCATCTCCACTTTACTTTAGCTTCTTTGGGTGTATATCCCGTAAGCAAACCATCTCTATGGATCACTCCTGCTGATCCTGTATTGCTTGCGATGCTTTTGGCCACTGAAAGAGCGCCATTGTTCTTATCTGTAGCCGAGGCATATTCCAGAATTTTATCGCTTGTGCAGATGGAATCCCCAAGTGTCACAATCACCATAACGAGCTTTTTGTGTATTGCTTTTGCAGCGACTATGAGTGAGGATGGCGGACCTGTCGGATTTTCATCAACAACTAATGTTGCATCCAACCCTGTTTTTATGAGGTATTCCTCATAGGATATCTTTTCCTCTCTGCGAACTATGACTATCGGTTTTGGAAATTCTCCGCTAAAGCGTTTGAGTTGGAGGCTTAGAAGAGTTTCTGTGCCAATTTGCGCCAAACCTTTAGGGCCAGGGATATCCTTTTTTAATCTTGATCCCTCTCCGGCTAGAAGAATAACAGGTATGCAGGTCCGTTTGGGTGTTTTATTATTGTTGTGGGGCAATTTTATTTACCTCCTCCCAGATGTTGCCAAGCCGTTTTACTATAACTTTCTCCACGTCTTGTGTTATGATAAGAGCAGGTACGACCCGATCTTTTGCAAACGTGGAGTGTCTATCAATGTCGGGATTGCCTGTGTTGCCTCCGCGGCGTTTTCCCCATGCAACTTGCCAATCCAGCATTTCTTGCTCATATTGGATATCAGCAAGGTTGCAGATTTTCTGCAACTCTTCAGCAGGGTTTATGCGCATTCGATCAAATATCGTAATGCCACACGCACTTTTTTGGGGCAGTTCTGATACAGAAACGAATATGGCGTATAGATGTTCGTATGCGGCAAAGAACAGGTCAATGTCCAAATCCCAGCCGCGTTTGACCCACCCGTTCCATACTGCCACCGGGTTTCTGAACAGGAAAATCATAACTACGTTAGTGGGCAAAAACTTTACAGGATCAGGAAGTACCCTGAAAGTACACAGTTCACGCGTCCTCCACCCAAATACTTCCTTGTTAAAGATAACCGGCTTAGTCGTTTGACACTTGAAGAACGCAGAGTAGTTAGGATCCCCATTCCGCTCGACTCCATCCTTGATGACTTGTGAAAGAACGTGGGTGTCACTTCTCTGCAAAAAACATCTGCCCAATGCCGTGGAGCCACTACTGCAAGTTCCGATGAGCAGTATTCTTTTCTTGTCCATTCGCACCCCCCCATTCATTTACTTTCCTTTTGCTGTAGTTAATCGCAGAGCATTGAACTTTATTATAACCTTATGAGGATCAAACTGTCAACAGCAGTGATAATGAATACTCGAGGCGAAATTCTTATGATGCTACGAGATAATAAACCTGGAATAATGCATCCGGGCGTATGGGGTCTTATCGGAGGGCATGCAGAGAAAGGAGAGGATCCGATTGATACACTGATAAGAGAAGTGAGGGAAGAGACAGGACTTGAGATTGATAAGAATATCTGTAGCGTGCCAGTTATTATTCGTGAGTCAGGTTTCCGAGATGAAATTGAAAGGAGTGTGTTTTTTATAAAAGGGAACTGGACGGACGGTGATATTGTTCAAGGCGAGGGACAAGCGATGAGATTCATTCCGTATGACAAGCTTTTTTCCCTTGAAATCGGCCCTCATGTACTTACGATTTTAGATGCGATCGGCTTAAATTTAGAAAAGTGTAGTTAATAGACACCGCCGTATCAGTGCAGATGTCTATGCGCGGGGGCAAGCCCGTATGGCGAGTATTTGGCCTCAAAGGATTTCTGCCGGCTACTGTCTATATAGACATCACGACAGGCGCTGTGGCGGGAAAGGAATAAAAGACCTACTGCGTAAAGATTTTCGTAGCGAAATTGTCAGATTTCGTGCGAGACGCAGAAAAAATTATGAGGCATATACGGCGTATATGCTGAATAATTTTTTCAAAGTCGTAGCCGAAATCTGGAAATTGCAGCAGAACAATCTTTACGCAGTAGGTCTAAAGGATAAAAACCGCACGACATCAAAAACCTCCCCATAGGGGAGGTTTTTGATGGTGATGGAGCGGAGAAACTATTGCGATACCTGCTCAAACATATCGTGTCCGCTTGCGGTTTGCGCCGGTATTTCCTGAATAACGTCCCAATGCTCCACGATCTTCCCGTTTTCAAGCCTAAACAGGTCTGCAAAAGCCACTTTTTTGCCGCCAAACTCTCCTTTGGAGTGGACAAATACGAAATCCCCCTCGGCGACGAGCCGGTATGTCTTTTCAAACGCCATCGTCACGTTATTTTTGGCAAGACTCGCCATAAACTCTCCAAACCCGCTTAATCCATCGCCAACGGCGGGGTTATGCTGGGCGTATGTCTCGGCGCTGATATACTGCGCGATATTATTCCAGTTGTGTCCGTATACGACGTCATCCAGAAATCCCTGCACGACTTTTTTGTTTGCCTCCGTCTTATCCATATCTTTGATCGCAACAGGTCCGTCAACCTGCGTCCTGCCGGAGACGGTCTTTGCCGCCATCTCTTGCATGACATCCCAATGCTCTACAATCTTGTTGTCTTTCATCCGGAAAACATCAAACGATACGTACGTCTTGCCGTCGCCCCAGCCTGTGGACTTATTGTGCTGTACGACCAAATCGCCCTCGGCAATGGAGCGCACGATCTCAACATTTGGCGTTATATGCTGGAGGAGACCATTCAGGGCTTCTTTGCCATCGCCGACCATCGGATTGTGCTGGATGTAGACTTCTCCGACCAGCCTATCCATTGCGGCAGGGTCCTTCTTATTCAGAGCTTCATAGATAAAACCTGCCGCGATCTTTTTATTCGCTGCTCTTACGCTCGTCCCTGAATCTTTGTTGTATACGCTCGTGTATGCGACTATCCCCAAGATCGCAAGAACCACCGCGACGACTACGCTTTTTTTATTCATATAGATGTTCTTTAAGATATTAATTATTTTTTGACCACACCCTCTTTCTACTATGATACCATGTGCGAAAAAACAAGAAAAGTGCGCATGAGAGAAGAAGAAAGGACGGAGTTCAGCCCGCCCTTTTCTTTTATGACAGAAGCTTTTGTTGTGCGAGTGCGGCGTGAATGATCGCAAGACAGTGCTCCTTTACGCTCTCCGGAGTTTGAGTCGCATCCACGAGGATCCAGCCGTGCTCTGCGGCAAGCTCCGCATATCCCTGCTCCACGCGGCGCGCAAATGCAATATCCTGCATGGTACGCGACTTTTTTCTTGCGCGCACGACCTCAAGCGGTGCTGAAAAGAGAAACGCAATGTCCGGCTGGGCAAGACTCGCCCCGATATGCTCCAAGAACACCAGTGAAACGCCGTTGCCATAACCGTCAAACGCAAGAGCGCTTCCCCAGGAGCGGTCCATGAATATCACATCCATGCCCCGCATCTCTTGGATCACGTCATACTGCATAATACGCATAGCCCAGAAGATCATGCTCCGCGCGAGATTCTCAAGCGGAAGCGTATGCGTGATCTCGCGGAGTATTGACGCGTGCGGGGCTGTATCAATGTCTACGGCCGCGGCTCGTAGCCCCTCTGCGTTTAACTCCCGAATCATAAGCTCAATGGCCGTGGTTTTGCCACAGCCGGGCAACCCCTCAAGGACAGCGACAAGTGGCATATATTACCATCCTTTCAAAGTGCCGTACGGCGAACGTACCAACTACACAGGAAGTATACCCGAATACCGCACAATCTCCGAACACAAAGAATCGCGGGCAGTCTTGGTGGCTGATCTGTTGACATTTTTTACGAAGAAGTATACAATATTCCAACTGGCGCGGAGTAAGGAGGATCTATATGTTCAGGTTCGTTGCGTTGGCGCTCATGTTTGTAGTGCTGTTCGCCGCCGCCCCGGCTTTTGCGGGCGCTGGTGGCGACGCAATCAAGTCGCCTCCCCCTCCGACTTCGGAGGGGATGTAGCCACTAGTCGGTACCGTTGTTCCTAAGGTCTAAAGTAACACTTTCAACTCTAACTCCCGCGCCAAATTCGGCCCGTTGCGTCACGCAACGGGTCGTTTAAATTTAGGAAAGTGCATAAGGAGCATCCGAAATGGGTGGGGGGATTCCGCCGTGGCCTTTTCCATGTACTCATCGCTTAAGAAACCACAAGGGTGTTTCTTGTATCGGAAATTTCTTTGAAATAGAGCGCCCATCTGCCAAGACTGCCTGCACGATGTAGGATTTGGCTGATATTTTTATAGCCGCCGGGTGAGCCCCTTTTTTTGTGAATGATTGCCTTAGCACGTCCGTGCCGGCAAATGGAGACACGCGCCCAAAGCGCGGATTAAATTTCGGCACGGAGCCCTCCATACATAGAATCGGGTCGCTCGTTTGGATATCGCCGACATTTACAGATTCAATATGTATTCCCAAGAGTGGAGCATCTTTTTGTACGGCGGCATAAATTTGATTTTGTAAATCATCCCGACCATAGCGAACGCGCCGAACCGTTTCCACATCCAGGGAAGGTTTTCCATAGAGAGAGAAGAGCGAAGTGCCAAGAGCCGGAGGGATTTTTACGGTACAGAGTGCCCAACATGAGAGGACGCTGTGCGGCTCAATGGCGATGGGCAGTGTCAGCGCATTTTCCACTCGCTCTGTCTCATAATCAGAAGGGAATGTGACTTTTTCTACGATCAACCCGCGCGTTTCACGCGGCTTTGATCCTTTCTCAAATCCCTGAAATTTCATGATCGCAATCCGCCCGGAAGACTTGTTGAAAATATGCAACCGGGTCCACATCGCTATTTCGGAAACGCGCGTCTCCCCTTTTTCTCCTATAATCAGATCTGAAATGTATACCCCATTTCTGTTGCGCAAGTCGGCATCCAACTGAAGACAAAAATATTTCTCATAAATCAATTGTTTGTATATGTACCAAGCAATTGGAATGACGGCGGCAATCAATAAACCAAATTGAATAAATTGGTCAGCAGGCATTATGGCAAAAGATGAATTAGAGTTTGGCGGCAATGGTTTCAGGATTAAATTTAATGCCGAGGCGCGAAGGAGCGAGGCAACTTCCTACGATTTTTCTGAAAGTACAAATTGGCGGGCATGATCTCCGCAACTTTGAACCGAAAAAGTGGCTCAAA
>Ga0155170_127_pt1 | contig 5325 bp, 4 predicted proteins | sample RifCSPhighO2_01_FD_106138 | JGI IMG/M metagenome (GOLD analysis project Ga0155170, IMG submission 106138) | Candidatus Peribacteria bacterium RIFCSPHIGHO2_01_FULL_49_38
TTACTGTAGATGAACACGGAAAGCACTTCGGCATCTTTGCAGGCTTCGACGATTGCATCGCCTTCGAGCGGATGATCGATGATCAGCGCATTCGGAAATTTCTTCTTCACGAGCGCCTGATCTTCGGCATCGACTTCGAGAAATTGGATGTTGGTCATTTAATAGTATTATACGCTTTACCGATGGAAATTGACAGAGTGCCGAAGCTTCATAGGCAATCCGTGCGCATGAAAGATTTTGATTACGCGATGGATGTGCGATGGTTTGTGACGGTGTGTACGCATGAGCGGAGATGTACATTAGGAGAAATTGCGGAGGGGGAAGAGATGCCGGAGGTAAAGTTGAGTGAGGTGGGAAAGATTGTGGAGGAATGTTGGCTTGAAATTCCCGATCATTTCTCCAATGTGATGCTGGATGAATTTGTAATCATGCCGAATCATATTCATGGGCTATTGGAAATTATTGATACGAGCCATATCTCGGACACACCGGATGACAATAATCCTGCTACGAACGGTAGGGGCGTAGCATGCTACGCCCCTACGGGGTCAGAGGAACGATTTTCTGCAATCAGTTCAAAACCACAATCTCTCGGCACCATTATCCGATCGTTCAAATCTGCCGTCACGAAACGCATCAATGAATTGCATGGAAAATCCGACGAACCGTTCTGGCAACGGAACTTCTATGAACATGGTATTCGATCCGATAAATCTCTGGAGAAAATACAAAACTACATTCGGGAAAACCCTCTGATGTGGAACGAAGATGAAGATAATCCTGCCAATGCGGCAAAAACGACCGGAGATCATTGATGCGAGCCATTTCTCAGGTATATCGGATGATTCAAATCCTGCTATGAGCGGTAGGGGCGTAGCATGCTACGCCCCTACGAGATCAAGAAAGAACTTGCCAGCACTATGCCAACCTATCAAAGGACCGCTAATTTTTCTTCGATCTTCTGTAATTTCCCGCGGGCTTCATGTGCTTTCTGCCGCTCACTCTCAACAACTTCTTGAGGCGCATTCTTCACAAACTCCTTATTTCCGAGCTTCGCATCGATGCCCCCAAGGAACTTCGCGAGCTGTTCTTTTTCTTTCGTAAGCCGTTCCTTCTCTTTCGCAACATCGATAATGCCTTCGAGCGGCACATGAATCTCCACGTGCTTCGTAAATGCGCTCGCGGCACCCGCGCCTCTGTACGGCTCATTTTGAACCGTGAGACTTTTGACGCGCGCGATGCGGCGTATTGCCGCAGCCTGCTCCTCGAGAACCAGCGTCGCCTCTTTGGTGACGAGCACTGCATCGATTTCCTTCCCCACTTCGATCGCATTCTCTGTCCGGATACTGCGCAGCGCAGAAATGACATCGATGAGAACCTGCATGGCTTCGAATGAAGCTGCATCCTTTCTCTCAGCCTTTACCTTCGGCCATTCCTCCGCCATCAACATTCCCGCATTGTTCGGCTTTAACTCCGCCCACAATTCTTCAGTAATGAACGGACAATAAGGATGGAGGAGTTTGAGAACTCTGCGCAGCACATGGACAAGCACGGCATGGTTTGCATTTCCTTTGCTCAGCTCGAGGTACCAATCGCAAAAATAATTCCAGATGAAGCTATAGAGCTTCTCGCCTACATTGCTTAAGTCATACGACTCAAGTCCTTCTGTCACATCTTCCATCAAAAGTTCGAGCGCATGGAGAATGGCGCGGTCGGGCAGTGAAAGCGATGAGGAATCCGGAAGTTTTTCTATCGTTTTAGGATCAATCTTCGCCTCCTCGCATTGCATCAGCACAAACCTGCTCGCATTCCACAGCTTATTCACGAAATTCCTGTACCCCGCAATCTTCTCTTCATACAACTTGGAATCGTTCCCCGGGCTCTGCCCTACGATCATGCTGAGCCTGAGAGCATCGGCGCCGTACTTCGCAATCATATCCAAGGGATCAATCATCGTAGAGGGATCTGATTTGCTCATCTTGCGCCCGTCGCGCGTGCGGATGAGGCCGTGGAGGTACACGGTTTTAAACGGAATCTGTCCTGTGGCATACGTCGTCATCAAAATCATGCGGGCGACCCAGAAGAAGAGAATGTCGTACCCCGTCTCCATGACGCTCGTCGGATGGAACTTCTGGAAATCGGGGCTGCACTTCAGAATCTCCGCAAGCGATAGGCTCATATCCTTTGTCGCCGCGGGATCAACGAGCGTTGACCATGTCCACATTGCAGAGGAGAACCACGTATCGAGGGTATCAGGATCTTGGCTGAGTATTTTTCCCTCCGTTGCTTCTGGAAGTAGAATTTCTCCAAGAATACCAAAGCCGGCATTCTCGAGTTCCCGGCGACCTTTGAGAACTTCGTCTTTGCCCTTGCCTTGCCGCACTGCCTGTAATGCAACATAGTTCGTACGATGACCAACAACAAGAATTTCCCCTGATGCATTCTCTTGTCGCAGCCGTTGCCATCCTCGTTTCGTCCGTTCCAAAAGTGTATTGAATGTTTCCCCTATTCCTTGTTCCATTGCACGTTCGATGGGAGTTTGATTTGGAATTTGCGGCTGACCGGCAAGTTCGCCAAAATCCGGCGCATTGAATTCGTTCCAGATTTCAAACGGCAAATCAAATTTCCTCGCAATAATCTCGGCCGTCTGTACTGCACGTCGGGAACCGCTTGAAATGATTTTTGTGATAGGTCGTCCATAAAGCTCATCCGCAAGTTTTTCCGCATGTTTGATCCCGCTTTCGGTGAGAGGGTCATCTTGTCCTTGAATGAGTTTCTTAGCGTTACTGACACTCTCACCATGCCGAACAAATATAAAGTGCTGCTGCCCCTGTAGATATATCTTTCCTTCCTCGTCATACCACACAGGTACGCGGTGCCCCCACCAGATCTGGCGGCTGATGCACCAATCGCGCAGGTTATCGATCCAGTGGAAATATGTCTTCTCGAACCGCTCGGGAATGATCCCAATCGAACCATCACGAACCACGGTTTGCATCACCTCCTTGAGACTCATGTTCTTCTTCCATGGAATGCCAAGAATGGAAGTCTTCCATGGCACCGCCTTTTTGTTCACATCGATGAACCACTGCAGTTTGATCTGAGGTTCTATGGCCCCGCCCCCGCGCTGGCTCGTGGCTTTGTTATGAATGTAGTTCTCATCGGTTTTCACGAGGAGACCTTTGGACTTCAGTTTTTCGACGATGAGCGGACGCGCAGCCTCGATCGACATGCCCGCAAACTCGCCGGCGAGCGGGAGCAATTTTCCGTCGAACCCGATGATCTGCTCCTTATCCAGTTTGTGTCTTTCCGCGATCTCGAAATCCGTGTGATCGTGCCACGGAGTGATCGTCATCACGCCGGTACCGAATGCGGGATCAATTGCTTCGTCTTTGATGATCGTCGCACGCACTTTCCCGTTGATCCACTCCGCTTCGAACGTGTCGCCGTGTTTGTACTTCTTGTAGCGCTCATCGTGCGGATGCATTACCACGTACTTATCGCCGAACTTCGTTTCCGGCCGGGCGGTTGCGATTTCAAACGGACCGTATGTGAAGGTATAGAAGGGAGACTTTTCTTCCTTATACACAACTTCATCATCAGAAACCGTCGTCTGGAGTTTAGGGTCCCAGTTTACGATGCGATGCCCGCGGTAGATGAGACCCTCCCCGTACATCTTCTTAAACACCTCGTTCACGCAGCGGTTCAGTGCTGGCTCAAAGGTGTAGCGCTCGCGGCTCCAGTCGCAGCTCGATCCCATTTTCCTGATTTGAGAACGGATCGTGTTTTTACTCTGCTCCACAAACTTTGCGATCTCCGCAACGAGCTTCTCCCGCCCCAGTTCCTTGCGCGGATCTTTGAGCCCCTGTTCCTTTAATTGTTTGATGACGACGTTCTCCGTCGCGATCGCCGCATGATCGGTGCCGGGGACCCAGAGCGCCTCCTTGCCGCGCATGCGTGCAAAGCGGATGAAGATATCCTCGAGCGCAAGCATCACCGCATGACCCAAGTGGAGTTGCCCCGTAGCATTGGGGGGCGGCATGGAAACCGTAAACGGCTCTTTCCTTGTGTCATCCTGAGTAGCCCGAAGCGAAGCGGAGGGCGTATCGAAGGACGCTGTGAACGCACCGGATTTCTCCCACATTGCATAGATGCGATCTTCGACTGCCTTTGGGTCATAGGCTTTCTCGAGCACGATGCGCAAATTGTAGCAGAATGACGCTGTATTCAGTTGCCATCAACTTTCATACCTGTACGATCCCTGCATGACAAATGAGATAAAACATTGCGGCAGAGAGATGCTGAAGGAAATGGAAGAACCTTATATAAACACCGCAGGATTTCATGTTGTTTCCGGCAGGACACTTGCACAGGAATCAGCGGAATCGCAGGCACTCGTTCGGAAATTGCTGGAAGGTCTCTCATCGGCTGAGGAGCCTGGAAAATCCACAAATTCATAGGAAAATGTTGCAGGTTGTGCTAGGATGCCTCTTGCAATGGCATCACGACTTGGAGCATCACTGGAGCTACTGAAGAGTGAGTTCACTCGGGGTATTGACGGGAGCGGAGATATCGTTGGTCAAACCACTCAGGGAGTCGTCAATGCCGGAAGAACACTTGTGCAGGCAGTGCTGGAAGTCGGACCGGTAGTAGTACATTCGGTGGCAGGTGCACTTGGAAAGAAGCAGGAATTCGTCATGCAGGAGAGAGATGGTGCTCTTGATGGAGTGGGAAACGCTGTAGGAAACACCGTCACAGAGCTGCGCAACGGAAAATTCCTCTCAGCGATCTACACCCTCCTCGCCGAAATTTTCCCCGATGGGCTCGTGCGGGATGCAATGCAAGGACACACAATAAAGGCATTGCCGCACGGGGCATAAGAACCGAATTTGTGCTATACTGTCTTGATGCACACACATCAAAATAATCTTTGGAGTGAGAAGCGTTTTGCGTACCAGATGGAAGGGGCCGGTGAAATCTCACCTGTCGGCGCAGAAACGATCGGAGTCGCCGCGAAAACGCATGGTCTTCTGGACGGACTGAAACAAGCGATTGTCCCCTCTTCTCAACTCGTCGAAACCGCTCTCAACAAAACAGTACTCACAGGATTCTCCGCACTCAATATTGCACTCCTTGGCGGAGTGTTTGCTTCCGGCATCTATATGGTCCTCGGAGGAAAACCGCCCCCGTTCCTCCAAAAACTCACCGGAAAAGAATCGTGAATAAATTTCCATCGAGCAGCGGCTCCGTTGATCCGCTCCACATCGGAGAGACGATCAAAAGCGTATGGGAGAAACCGTTTCCGAATGCACTCCTGTGGCCCAT
>Ga0155170_124_pt1 | contig 5232 bp, 5 predicted proteins | sample RifCSPhighO2_01_FD_106138 | JGI IMG/M metagenome (GOLD analysis project Ga0155170, IMG submission 106138) | Candidatus Peribacteria bacterium RIFCSPHIGHO2_01_FULL_49_38
GCTCGCTCCCCGTGAGGAGCGCAATAATGACGATGGCAAATTTTACGACGTTTTGTCTGCGACCCTGCATATGACAAATATAGTATCAATCCTCCGCCATACTGTCAACAATCGTCCTGTGGAGAATTGATTGAGGGCGCCGTAAAGACGACGCCCTCACTGACTAGATGACCTCCGCAATACATCCGGCGCGATCCATCACGCCGTAGCACCCTTCACACATATCCATGACGCGCAGCGAGCCTCTGACTTTGATCGTCCGATGCACAGGACGATTGGGGAGATGGATACATTTCCCCTTTGTCACCCGCGCCATTTCAGTAGCGTATGCCGTAGCTCTCCGAACTTCTCCCTGCGTCAAATCTTTGATCGGACTCTCATGCACGACTTCTCTCCTCTAGTTTTTTGCCTGGACACGCAATGTTTATACACATGTACTTATCAAATCCAACCTGTGCAAAGGAGTAGCGTTCCCTTCTACCCATTCGCTTTCCGCAATCTTTGCATGTTACCGGATGCCGAATCTGCTTGCGAAAATTGTCTTCAGCCACCACACTATCTCCTCATTTGATGACAACCACGTATTCGCGCCATTCAGGATACACGGCGCGAAGAGCTTCAACAATCTTTTCGAGGTGTTGCTTACTCCGCGATCGTCCGAACACGAACGATTTGCCGCCTACGGATACATGCGCTTCAAAGATTTTCACCAATCATCCCCCTCTGAAGAAACACTCACAATTAAGCTCCGAACCAAGTTGTCAATGATCCGCTCACGGAAGAAACGTATCTTCCGGCATGAACGCGCAAACTTTTTCTGCACTCGTGCCGGATGGTTTTTTATCAACAAAAAACCCCTCGTTGAGAGGAGTCGGCGTCTTATCTCTTTTTGCTATCCTATGTATGCATCAAGACCGCCAACTCCCGTGGGTAAAGAAATAAAACGCATAAAAACCAAACCATTTGGCCTGGCTTTTCTGATTCCCCATAAGAGTAGCAATCTTGGCGTTCATATGATTAAACAAATAGTATCAGATAACGCCATCCGCTGTCAAGCCCACGTTATAGTCCATTGAAATTGTTACCGAACCTTCTCCGGATAGGCCATAAATCGGTTACCGTGGTCGCATATGACCATGAAAACCAAAGAGGAGATATTTGCAGAGCATATATCTGACTGGCTCAAAGCCAAAGGCGACAAAAAGAAGCGTGGGGAGATCGCAAGACACATGGTCTATGTGACCACATGCCACAAGAAGTCGGTCGCACGCACATTCAAGCGCCTGCAATTACGCGACAAAACGCACGAAGAGCGGCGCGGCCGTCCCACGTACTACGACAAAGCAACTGATGCCGCTCTGCGGAACGTCTGGGAAGCGGCAGACTATGCGTGCGGCATACTCCTCCATGCCATGATCCGCGACTATGCCGCCGTCCTTGATCGTGACGGCATGTGGACGCATGGAGACGAGGCGACGGGAAAACTCCTTGCCATGAGCGAGCGGACGGTACGCCGCCGCGTTGAGAAGTTCCGCGCCGAGAACGGCAAACTTAGAAAAGGACGTTCGGGCACGTCCCCCTCAGCGCTCAAGCACATCATTCCGATCTTCAAAGGTCCATGGACGGACGTATCACCCGGACGCGGACAGATTGATACGGTGGCGCATTGCGGGGAGAGTCTTGCGGGATCGTTCATATGGAGCGTAAATTACACTGACGCGGCGACATATTGGTGCATTCCACGTGCTCAGTGGAACAAAGGTGAAGAGGCAACCCGCGCGTCAATCCAGGAGATTGAGCAGAAGCTCCCGTTTCCGCTCCTTGAGCTTCATCCTGATTCCGGCGGCGAGTTTGTAAACTGGCATCTCAAGCGTTGGTGCGATGCGCACGATCCACCAATTGCACTCACCCGTTCCGAACCGTACAAGAAGAACGACAACATGTATGTGGAGGAGCGGAACGGACACGTTGTCAGGAGATACGTCGGTTGGGAGAGACTTGATGATCTGGAGATCGTCCCCGTGCTGAACGAATTGTATGATACGCTTGCGCCGTATCTCAATCATTGGAAGCCGGTTCGGCGGATGATTGAGAAGAAACGCATCGGAGCAAGGTATGTCCGCACGTATGAAAAGCGCGCCTTGACCCCGTATGAACGAGTATTGGTGCGCGGCGACATTACGGAGGAGATCAAGGAGAAATTGCGCAAGGAGCATACAACGCAGAATCCGTTGCTCCTCCTCGGAAAGATTGCTACTCTTAAGAAGCGGATGTACGATATTCAAAAAGCGTCGCGGAACCGCGAGGCCACCGGATAGATTACGGTAACCGTTATTTATGGACTAGAGCAAAATGTATGCACAGAGATGATGAAGCGGGTGGCAAGCTACTGCCTGCCACCCGCTATACTAACTACGAACTATCAAGAACTTTACCTTGCCGCCATGCCGCGCCCGCTCCTTATGGAAGACAGTCTTGGCTTCTTTTTGATTTGCCGTCTGCTTGACGACTACCTCACCCATCTTGATCTGATATTCTATCCTGTCCCGCGCCATCGTCACCCCCTTGGATGCTTAACTGGCAGAATCCGAATCGCAAACCCCGGGTTCAAAGCTCGCAGTTTTTCCGCCTTTTCTTCGGCAATTGACAGATCGGAGTAAATAAATGCGGCACGAGCCATTGCTCCATCGCCCTCAAACATCAGGAAAAAACGAGTATTCTCCGGCGAGTACCTCATCACGATTTCCTCAAGATCGGAAAGCCGTGCGCCCACGATGTAGCTTCCATCAGTGTCTCTCATCTCTGCTCCCTGTTTTGGCAAAAATGAATGTTTTAAAGGGACATTATTCAGCACATCTTCCATGTGTGCTGATGCATAGATATTTCAATCCTCAAAAATTTCCATGCATCAACACAAATTACAACAATTACGTTTTGGTAAGCTCCTCAACATATTTAATCAGCTGATCAAACAGGCGCTTTCTATGGTTCAGATTTCGTTCAATGATACTCACCAGTGCGCTTCCTACAATGGCACCGTCAGCCCCCTGTTTTTTAAGCAAGGTGATATGCTCTTTTTTAGAAATGCCAAATCCTACGGCGAGTGGAATATCCGCCTGCTGTTTTATCCTTTTCAAGAATTGCGACATCCCCGGCGAGAGAAAATCCCGCGCTCCCGTCACCCCAAGCACCGACACGACATACAAAAATCCTTTGGCATGGCGAAGTATTTTCTTGAGCCGTTGCGGAGTGGTTGTGGAGGCCACAAGAAAGATTGGATCAATGCCCGCGATACGACTTGCATTTACAAAAGGTTTTGATTCTTCCACCGGCATATCCGGTATCAACACCCCATCAATCCCGGCCACTTTTGCATCTTTATAAAAACGTGTAATTCCTCTCTGATACACGATATTCGCATACACCAAGACAACGATAGGTATATCGGTGAATTCGCGAAGCTTTTTGATGTATGCAAAAATGCGGTCAGTGTGCATACCTGCGTAAAGAGCGCGTCCGTCCGCTGTCTGGATGGTCGGGCCGTCCGCAAGAGGATCAGAGTAGGGGAACCCTATTTCCAAAAAATCCGTAAAGGGGAGAATCTTCCGTGCGATCAAGATGCTTGTTTCAAAATCAGGATCTCCGGCAACCAAAAACGGCATAAACGCGATCTTGCTTTGCGCTTTTATCTCCTTAAATTTTCTTTTTATGCGGGTCATAGTGATTTGGCGTGCATAACAGTATCCATATCTTTATCACCTCTTCCCGAAAGGTTTATCACGATGATTTTACTTTTGGAGAGCTTTTTTGCAATCTGATACCCATACGCAACGGCATGCGCGGACTCAAGCGCAGGAATAATACCCTCGGTTTCAGAAAGAAGCGAAAACGCATCAAGCGCCTGACGATCAGTCATGGATACATACTGCGCTCTCCCGATATCTCGAAGAAAGCTGTGCTCGGGTCCTACGCTTGGATAGTCAAGCCCCGCAGATATGCTGTGCGTTTCTTGTATCTGGCCGAACTTATCCTGCAACACAAAAGATTTTGTTCCGTGGAGAATGCCGATTTTACCTCCGGAAAAACGCGCGGCATGCTTTCCCGACGAGATGCCAAGACCACCAGCCTCAACGCCGATCATCTTGATACTTTTGTCTTTAAGAAATGGATAGAAAAGCCCGATAGCATTGCTACCGCCACCTACGCATGCAACGAGATAGTCCGGCAGGCATTTTTCTTTTTTAAGTATGTCTTTTCGCGCTTCTTTCCCGATGACTTTCTGAAAATTGCGTATCATGAGGGGATATGGATATGGCCCGAGTACCGATCCAAGCAGATAATGCGTGGTAACGATATTGGCAATCCAGTCACGTAGCGCTTCGTTGATAGCATCTTTAAGCGTTTTTGAACCCGTAGAGACAGATACTACTTTCGCTCCCAAGAGCTTCATCCGAAGCACATTGGGTTTTTGCCGCTCCATATCCACTTCTCCCATATAGACAACACACTCAAGGCCAAATTTTGCCGCGACAGTCGCGGTCGCAACACCATGTTGTCCTGCGCCCGTTTCCGCGATAATCCGCTTTTTGCCCATAAAGCGCGCAAGCAGTATCTGCCCCACGGCGTTGTTAATCTTGTGAGCGCCTGTATGGGTAAGGTCTTCACGTTTGAGGTATATTTTTGCACCGCCCGCTTTTTTAGTCAGGCGTTCGGCAAAGTAGAGCGGCGTCGGACGTCCGGCAAAGTCGTGGAGACATGCCATGAGTTCTTTTTGAATTTTTTTATCGCGCGAAAATTTGAGATATGCTTTTTCCAGTTCTTCCAGCGCGCTCATCAAAGTTTCAGGCACAAATTGCCCGCCGAATTCTCCGAAATATGCTTTTGTATGTTGTAGAGACGAAAAAGTCATAATGATTTCAACTGTATAAGAAAAATTGAGTGCGGGGCAACAGACTGCTAAGTCCATTGCCCGCTTTACTACTGGGCTTACAACAAAATCGTAAGCCCCACTATCTTCCCATGGGATCCCCCGAAGAAAACGTCGTAGCGTGTTTGGTCCTTAGTCTGCCGTATTCTTGAGCTTTGTCTAGAAAGCCAAGTTTATGACACTCTATACTCAAAGATTGATACATCGTAGCCAGCGAATAGCCGACAAAAGATGCAGTAATAGTATCGAGATGCTCTTCTAACTCTGCTTCAGTCATTCCTTTTTCCATCGTAGGACTCTCCTCA
>Ga0155170_119_pt1 | contig 5013 bp, 2 predicted proteins | sample RifCSPhighO2_01_FD_106138 | JGI IMG/M metagenome (GOLD analysis project Ga0155170, IMG submission 106138) | Candidatus Peribacteria bacterium RIFCSPHIGHO2_01_FULL_49_38
CGATCAATGCGCGGATCTCGCTTTTCTTGAGGAGGAGCTTGCGCGGGTGCATCGGATCATAGTCGGGGAGCTCGCCAGCATGGGGGTAGGGCGGGATGGTCGCGTTCGTGAGATAGAGCTCGCCGCCCTTGAGCGTCACGAAACTCCCCTTGATGCTGACGTGACCGGTTTTGACGGACTTTACTTCCTGTCCGCTCAAGACCATGCCCGCTTCGTAGCGATCACGGAGATCATAGTCCAATCCGGCGCGTTTATTAATTGCCAGAATTTTCATATGGTTCATTCTATCACAGACGAGCGGGGAGATACTCTTTTTTGTGGGAAGTGATCGGTTTATCCACACCCCTCCCGCAACGGTTGTTTTTGTGGTATAATCTGACATATAAAAACAACAATAAAATAAATGGTAAGATCAAGCACTATGAAAATAAAAACAGGGACCGTCTTCTTTATATTCGGTCTTGGTCTTTTGCTCTCCACACTCGTTTTCGCGTTGCCGCAAAGTGCCAGTGCACAAGAGGCAACTGATGTCGCGGGTGGTGGCGTCGTTGTCGCAACTGTCAATGTCTACGATGCAAAGATTGTCGCACAAAGCGGGCGGGAGCTTAGAATTTCTTTCGATCTCTATAACAGGAGGGGCGTGCAGCCGCAGGTGCGCTATGCGATCCAACTTCAGAAGGCGGATGGCGGCGTGCCATATGTGGTTGCACAGAAAGTGTATGACGAAACAGTAACTTTGCGGGAAGACCAGACGATCAGTCGCACGGTTGACTTCGTTGTGCCGTCATACATTTCCGGGAGATATGATGTCATGATACTTGCGATGAATGAGCAATCATTGCCGTTTGGGATCAATAGTGCCGGCACCATCTCCTTTGAAAATGAAAGCGCCACGCCGTTCGTGGAAATCATGGCGGAAACATGTTTTCTTACCATCGGAGAGGGAAAAGAAAAATACATCCTTGCGCAAGGGGTTGATGTCAATGCCGATGAAACACTCACGCTGCATTGTTCGGCATCCAATCATTTTGATCGTTCCGTTTCTCTCACGCCCGTATTCACGCGTCACTATCGATCTTCCTTCGGACAGAAACTTGATGTGGTACGCGGACAAACACCGATTTCATTCTCTGCCGGACAAAAAAAGGATGTTGTGCTTCCGATTCCTCTCACAAAAGAACCGCAATCGTATGACACGATCGTTTCTTTTGTCGATGAGAAGGGTGATATTGTTTCAAATGACAGCGTCGTGCATTATGTCATCCGTGGAAAAAGCGCGACAGCGCAGTCGGTTCTCTTTGACAACGACTCCTACAAAGCGGGAGAAAAAGCGAATCTTCAAGTGTTTTGGAGCGCAGCGGCAGATGCATTCGGGGATAGCCGTGTCGAGGGGACGGATGTCGGTACGGTCCGGATGAGCATTGAAATTCTCGATGGAAGCGGCAATGCATGCGCCGTGCCCTATGAGAAGAGCGTGACACGGGAAGAAAGCATTGTTCATGCACAGATCGCCATTGAAAAAAATTGTGTCAATCCATCCGCAAAAATATCCATCACTGACAGCGAAGGCGACATGCTCACTCGGGCGATGTTCACAGTAAGCCCTGACAAAAAGAATGTAGCCGATCGCGTCAAAGAGGATGCCGGTATGCGTAAAGGTGGCGCCTTTGTCGTGATCGCCCTCATTACACTTGTTGCCCTCGGCGCAATTCTTGTAACGATCATTCGCAGGCGGGGTAAGGGCGGGATGCAAGGACCGGGAGCGGGCGTGTACGGTATTCTCTTTTTCTTCCTCCTTGCCGGCGCGTTGGCGCTGCCGCAGTCCTCTTCCGCGGATACATTTACTGTCGGTGATTCGAGTTGTATAGGAAATAGAACATATAGCGTGAACCTGAATAAAAAAAGCCCCTATAGTCCCGGCGAAACCATAACGTCCTATGGATGGGGCATAGATCCGGCGTGTGGCAATACATCTATTGTAATGGGTCTGCGCGGGCATGCGAATGGCGGCACGGGATATCTTCTCAATTGTACATGGAACGGGGCATGTGGGAACCGACCTGTCAACTCCGCTGTAGTGCTTTATGGCAGTGCGACGATCGGCTCGGCTCCTTCCGCTGCCGGTTCATATCAAGCGAGTTTTGACGGGTATGCCGGTTTTGGTCCGAGATGGAAGTGTGCATCGGCGAGATGGGTCGATGATGCTTATCGTCTCCCATACACTGTTGTTGTTCCAGTCCCCACCGCCTCGCTCTCCGCTTCTCCCAATCCCGTTGACTACAACACGGCGTCAATCCTGACATGGTCATCAACCAATGCCACAAGCTGCAACGCGTCCGGTGATTGGACCGGTGTCAAGGCAACATCCGGAACCGAATCAACCAGTCCCCTCACCAGCGCAAAGACCTACTCCCTCACATGCACCGGTACCGGTGGAACATCCGCACCGGCATCTGTCACGGTTAACGTCAACCCGCAACCCCAACCGCCCACTGTTTCCCTCACCGCATCTCCCGATCAGATCATTCTCTCCTCCGGACAGTCCCTCCCGCAGAACACCACACTCACATGGTTATCAACCAATGCCACAAGCTGCATCGCGTTTGGCGGAGCATGGGCGGGAGCAAAGGGGACATCCGGCACCGAATCAATATCCGTCTCATCCAATCCCGCGACATTCACCATTCAATGTTCCAACGCCGCCGGCTCCGCGAATGACTCTGTCACTGTTTCCTCCGGTTGCTACGCGCGCAGCTGTCAGAGCAATAGCTGTCAGCAAGCGTTTCAATCCGCATCATCCTACACCTGTACCAACTCCTGCAGCAGCAATGCGGACTGTTCTACCGGCGGGGGATTCAGGGAAGTGGAGCCGTAGAAAATAACATATAGCTTTTAGAAAGTAGTTTGTAGTGGTTATACGAGAAATCTTGCGAGAATGTCCCGCAAGATTTTCTTTTTTTGTTATGGAACAGAGAGTCCCATTATCGAACATACGACATTTGCTCCCATGTTACTGAACATGGGAGCAAATGTTATGAAAGTACAAAAAAGTACAAAAAGCTGTGCAATTAACACTTCCTTTTTATGGGGAGTGGTGATACGCTAGAAAGTGTTATGAAAGAACTTCTCAAAAAAGCGGTGGAAGCGGCAGTGAGTGAGATGCTTGAGGGGGCAGAGCATCAATTTGACGTTTCGGTGGAATATCCGAAGGACTTCCGTTTCGGTGACTATGCCACATCGGTCGCGTTGGCGATCGGGAAAAAGATCGGGAAAAATCCGATGGATGTGGCGCAGGAGCTGTATAAGGACATGGCATTGCCAGATGGTGTGACGGCTATCATCACGGCGCCGGGGTATGTGAACTTTTCACTGGACGCGTCCGTCTTGGTCGCAAACATCGGACGCATTCTTTCGGAAAAAGATGCGTATGGGAAGGGAGATGTGCTTGCGGGACAGAAGGTGATGATCGAGTATACTGATCCGAATCCCTTCAAGGTTTTTCATATCGGGCATCTCATGACGAATGTGATCGGCGAATCGCTCTCGCGTCTTCTTGCATTCCACGGCGCGGAGGTGAAGCGCGCGAACTACCAAGGGGATGTCGGATTGCATGTCGCAAAGACGCTGTGGGGCATCCTCCATGCGGAAGAAAAATTTCCTTCCGATGACGAGCCGCTCGATCGAAGGGTTGAATTTTTGGGAACGGCGTATGCGTCCGGCGCGGCGCACTATGAGTCGGATGAGGATGTTAAAAAAGAAATCGTGAAAATCAACCGCAAGGTGTATGAGCGGTCGGATGAGAAGATCAATGCGCTTTATGACAAAGGACGCACATGGAGCTTGGAACACTTTGAAACAATTTATGCAAAGCTCGGCACGCGCTTTGACTACTATTTTTTCGAATCGCAAACCGCACCGCAGGGGCTCGCAATCGTTCAGAAGCATCTCGCCGGCGGCGTTTTTGAAAAAAGCGACGGTGCGGTGATTTTTCCGGGCGAAAAAGAAGGGTTGCACAATCGTGTTTTCATCACGTCCGAAGGATTTCCGACGTATGAAAGCAAAGATCTCGGTCTTGCTCACATCAAGTACGCGACATATCCCTATGATCGGTCTCTGATCGTCACGGCAAGCGAACAGGCGGCATATTTTGCAGTGATGCTCGCCGCGCTGAAAAGAGTTGCGCCGCAACTGGCGGAGAGAACGGCACATATTGACCATGGCATGTTGCGTTTGGCGCATGGCAAAATGTCGTCGCGCACAGGTAATGTCATCTCCGGCGAGACAATGCTTTCGGACGCCATCGCGCGATCCCATGAGAAGATCAAAGGGGATGGTTTTACGGAAGAAGAAAAAACAGCGATCGCGCATCGTGTCGGCGTCGCCGCGCTCAAATATGCGATCCTCAAGCAAGCGATCGGGAAAGACATTATCTATGATGCGGACAGAGCATTTTCTTTGGAGGGCGATTCCGGTCCGTATCTTCAATATGCGTATGTGCGCACATGCTCCATTCTGCAAAAAGCGGCGGAAGAAAAAATAGCGCCGTCCTGTGCACGCGCGGAAGAGGCATCCTGCGAACTGGAGAGAATCTTGCAGCGCTTTCCGGATGTTGCGGCGCGCGCCGCACAGCAGTATGCACCGCAGCAGGTCGTAAGTTATCTCATCACACTTGCGCAGGCGTTCAATGCCTACTATGCCACGCAAAAGATCGTGGAGAAGGGCAACCCATCGTCCCCATATCGCGTCGCACTTACGGAGGCGGTCGGACATGTGTTGAAAAACGGCCTTTTCCTTTTGGGGATTGAAGTGACGGAAAAAATGTGATGAAATGATCTTGTAGGATGGGATCACATGGAAAACCGTGTTAGAATAGGATGTGTCGGAAAACAGGGCTACTTTTTTGGTCAAAATATTATGAGGATCGGCATTGATGCGCGGACAATTCTCAATCCGGAAAAAGGCGACGCGATCGGCGCGGGGCACTACACCTACCAGCTGATCCGCCATCTTCTG